>Ga0209501_10000170_pt1 | contig 81873 bp, 57 predicted proteins | sample ArcticOcean_MG_C_4_FD_187434 | JGI IMG/M metagenome (GOLD analysis project Ga0209501, IMG submission 187434) | Marine microbial communities from western Arctic Ocean - ArcticOcean_MG_CB4_134 (SPAdes) (version 2) | ecosystem: Environmental > Aquatic > Marine > Oceanic | place: Arctic Ocean... | reverse complement strand
CCACTTGTATCACCTGCAGTTGCACCACTCGTATCACCTGCAGTTGCACCACTCGTATCACCACTAGTTGATGAACCATCGTCATCATCTTCCTCACAGAGATACGTTGGTTCAAAGGTGTGCGGATTACAACTGTTTCTTGGCACGGATCCTAGTAATTGAACAGTGTCTGCCTGAGCAGGAGTGAGACTATCGTATCCTCCGATGAGCCACAGCGTATTGTCGAATACGACAAGGTCGCTTCCATGGAAGACCTTGCCATGTGGCAGAGGACCTGCGTTCCAACTCTCTCCACCATCACGAGAAACGAACGTCGTAGGATCATCATTTTGGTTGTTACCTACAATCCAAATCCCATCACCAAAGACTGCCGCTGTACGGTTGGAGAAGTTTTTACCGGCCAGAGCATTGGATCCTACCTCGGTCCACGTCAGACCGTTGCCAGATTTCCATACGGCATTGGAGATGTCACCGTTTGATAGTGTTCCTCCGAGCAATACGATTTCATCGTTAAACACCACTGCCTCTGCATGAGAAAGACCTGCGGGGAGTGACCCGAGATTTGTCCACAGCGTTCCATTATCTGATACGTACACGACATCACTTGCGCTTGTGCTTCCTTGAGCACCGCCGAAGATCCACATCTTATCGAGGAAGACGACAGACGCATGGCGATCCATTTCTGTTGGTAATGCATTGGCATGCTTTTCCCACGTGACACCATCAGCAGAAGACCACACATCACGGGTGCGCTTCGGTGCGCCACTATAATCTGTTCCTCCAATCAGCCATTGCTTACCCTCAAAGACCAGATGAGAAAATTCATCGAGCGAAGGAGCATCGGCAAATATTCCTCCTTCTTCTGTCCAGACAAACCCATTTCCTGAGGCAACATTATTGCTCGAGAAAATAATATCGCGCTCTTGATAGACATCCCACATCTTACCTTCGAAGACGACAACAGAGTGACCAATAGTACTGCCGAAGACGTCGGGGCTTGGGCTATCTTCGGTGTTCCATTCATCGGCAGCACTCATCAGACTACACGTGCCTTCGATACAGGATTCATTCGCACGACAGTCAACATTATTTGTGCAGAAACCACAGGGGAATCCTGGATGTATTGCATCACAAGCGGCGCTCGGTGGCACTTGCCCTATCGGCCAACAAAGCGTCTCTTGATTGATAGTCATATTCGGGTTTTCTAAGTCTGGGGTCCCTATTTGTAGGCAGCAACGCTGGGTAGACCCCTGTGCACAGCAGATTTGAGAATCGTTTCCACAGAGGAAGGCATGGTCTTCCACGCACTCACAATTGCTAGAACAAACCAGAAATGAACATTGACCTTGAGTTCCTGGGGGAGCGTCACATTCTTCTCCAGTTTCTACTTCACCATTTCCACAGATGGAATCTATTCTTTCGCAGTTCCCGTTATCATCGACACACGTAAAGTCATCGGTAGTCTCTGCACACTCATTACAGGTAGTATCTGGGGCACACTCGGGTTGGATGACGCACGTATTTCCACAGGCACTACACGTACTTGCTGTATCGATGAAACACGAACTACTACATCCATCATCATCAATATTGTTCCCATCATCACATTCTTCATCACCTTCTTTGTTGTCATCTCCACATACAATTTCTGCAGTAGGACATTCACAGTCATATATCTTGAGAGTGCAAGCATCTTTTATACACCCAGCAGCTTCGTAGTAACATTCTCCAGCATTTATGGTTTTGGTGAGATTATCTGGGTGACCGTCTACTTTTTTGTAGTTGACTATTTCGGTGTCTTCACTCACAGGACCAAGACATAAGAAGTCTTCTCCAGGGTCTTCTTCGCAATCATCATCAATCTCACAGATTTCTCGTGCTGCTTTGCATTCGAACGTGCATCCATTGTCTGAAGGGAATTTTTCTTTGCTGTTTGCGGTTCCCCAGTCACACTCTTCTGTGCCTTCTTTTTTACCATCTCCACAAAACGATAGAAGTGTTTTGGTACACACATCATTTTCAAATGCACATTCAATATTGATAGTCGGTGTAGGAGCGACGCAATCCGGCAGCAATCCTCCTACTTGCTCGTAGCAAGCATCACCACAACGAACACACACAGCTTCTGGTTCTGTGCAGTCTTGCTCACACATCATCCTACATCGGCAATCTCCCATAGTCGTCCCATCTTCATTCACTGCGCATGCGGTTCCCCAGTCACACTCTTCTGCTCCCTCTTTTTTACCATCACCACAAAACGGTAGAACAGTTTTGGTGCACACATCATTTTCATATGCACATTCAATATTGATAGTCGGTGTAGGAGCGACGCAATCCGGCAGCAATCCTCCTACTTGCTCGTAGCAAGCATCACCACAACGAATACACACAGCTTCTGGTTCTGTGCAGTCATTTTTACAATTATCAGTATCAAGATCATTCCCATCATCACACTCTTCACCAGTATCTTCTACTCCGTCACCACAACCTGCATCCTTACAATCCGTGCGGCAATCTGCATTTGGATTTTCGCTATTGTCGGTTCCCTCATCACACTCTTCAACTCCATCCTGTGTATTCCCATCTCCACACTCTGCATCTTCACATGCAGTAGTACACGCTCCAGTATCGGAGTTACTGGTGCCATTATCACACTCTTCATCACCCTCTGTAGTACCATCGCCACACTCAGCACCAGAAGATATACAGGTACCAGATACAGTTCCGTTGGTTTCACATGTAAAGCCTGTGCCACACACAGTTCCACTCATTCCCTTTTCTCCACCAGAGGTGCAGCATTCAGCAGTTGGTCCACAGATTTCTCCTTCGCCAACTGTTGTGTTTGTGCAGGTAGCAGTGACGCCACCACAATTGTTATCACTCCCTCCACCACATGCTGTATCACATTCATCTGACACATTGTAACGTGATTCCCCAGAGGGGCATAATCCCTCTTCTGTTGCATTGTTACAGCTCCCATCTGCACCACAACAAAAACCACCACTAGTGCTTCCACCTCCACCACTCATGCAGGTAGAAATCGTTTCACATTCACTTTTAGAGCTGTAATCACTACCAGTGGTACAGTTTGATCCTGCAGTAGGTAATTGCACACAAGGGGCGCTACCACCATTGCAACACCATGGTCCTTCGTATCCACATCCAGATCCACAGGAATTACTGGCAAAGCAGCCTACATCTTGTGCAGGATCGCAAGCCGAAGATACGCATGAATTTCCAGAGCACGTATAAGCTTCTCCCCCTCCAGTTGCACAATTACCTCCACAACTGTTTGTAACATAACAATCATCTGCACCCATATTTTCTATACATTCTGCGTCATAAGTACAAACGCTATCTGGACCTCGGGCTTCGCAGAAGTATGCTGCTTCTTCACCGCTACCACTCAAATCATTCTCGCATGCAGTTTTTGAGCTGTAACACGTATACATATCCTCTTCACATATAAGGGCATCGAAAACACAGTTATCAAGAGTGTCATCCATACTGTGCCACCCTTTATCTGAATCACCGCCCCTCCCTTCACACACTGACCTTATGCTATGACAATCATACAATTCCCATTCCTCACAGTTTGCATTAAATATACATCCATCTTCTTCCGTTCCACCCATGTACCACCCCCTCGTGCCACAGCCACAAGCCCCACCAACATCACAGACACCACTACCACGACAACTACTATTGCCCGAACAAGCAGTGCCTTCTGGAGCGTAACAGTAATTGTCTGTCCCCCCCTCAAAAGGGCATGGTGTCACATTAGTGACATTACAATAATCATCAGAATTTGCTACATAACATTCAACTTGATCAGTGAAACATTGATCAAGTGTTGCATCACATACGCAAGTAGCACAGTCCATCATTGCACAATAACCAGGTCCGTGCACCTCTCCACGTAGCGATTTCCCCTCTATTCCAAGCTGTAAAACAGTAATACTAAGGACAAGGAAGCCGAGTGCTACTAAAGGCCGATGAGTACGTATAAAATTAGCCACTTTAGCAAATGCTAACAAAGTATTAAGCAGAAGCGAAAAAAGCGATGTTGTACTCAAGAAAAAATGTATCGTAGTACTATCCTTATAAGCGACATTGGAAAAGCAGCCCTATTCGCAGTACACTAATCTAAAGATTTTGTGTCTCCATGCGAAAAAGTACTGCAATTTACACTGGCTTCATAGCCCTCGCACTTGCTGCGAATGGATCGGTGTCGGCGGCGTCATTCGGAAATTTTTTGGCAGAATTTATAACGCCGTCGCAGTATGCAGTGGAGTATTACTTTCCACCCGAGACACAAGAAGGTGTGACTCTAGAGCCAAATACGCATAACTATGTTTCGTGTACCAAAGACGGAACGCCGAGTCTGTTGCAGCCTATTTTTGCAGACGATGCAGACCGAACCTACTGGATACGAGAAGAGCCGCCACAGTTTTCGAGAAGCAATATGAACGTGCGTGGAAACGCACCAACAACTATGCTCGAACGAGGTATCGGAGGTTTGTGGCGATTTTTGACGAACGGAAATGGTCAAGGACAATCTTCTTCTACACCTGGAGGGCCACCAGTATCTGACGACGAAAAAGTACACTTCTATTCTGCCGGTGCTCTTGCATTGCATCCAGAACTCGCCAGTGAAAGTACACTGGAAACATTCAAAGGAGGAACATTGTATTACGTAAAAACCGAAGAAGACCTCGAGTTTGTGTGTCCAGAAGGCTTACTTTGTGGTGATGGTGAGTGTGAAGAAGGAGAAAGTGCACTGATCTGCCCAGAAGATGAACCCTGTCGCAAATCCTGTGAAGCAGACTGTAGTGCAGCTCCTGCAGTACAAGATTTCTGTTTACCGTGTGGAGAAAGTTGCCAGGACTGGCACTTAGGCGATGTAGCTCTTAGCTGCGGAGCAAATGTCCCAGGGATTTCCTGTGAATTTGTAAATGATGACTGTACGCGGACGGATATTGTGGTTGAGGATCCAGATCCAGACGAGTGCGCTACGTCTCTACTCACTGATCTTGTCAGTCACTGGAAGTTGGATGAGCCGCAGATAGTCGGTGAAGCGAATTATCCACGAACGATTAGTGACGCGCACGGGTCATATGATCTTACGGAAGAAACAGATTATCAAAATTCTGGTATTTCGACAATGGACGGCCATATCGGCCTTGCGATGAATTTTGAAACATCTGGAAACGAAAGACTGAAAAGCTCGGATACCGCACTCTCTATTTACGACACGCAAGACACAGGGTTCACTGTCGCCTTTTGGGTGAAAGATTCTTTCGGAGGGAATGGAGGACTTATTGGGAACGATGGTGAATATGAGGTAAGCATCTCTGGAGGGTCATTAGAATTTACTATTACCCATGATAATGGAGACTCTTTTGTGCAGACTCCTATTAGCCCGTTAGCTACTTCTTATAGTCTGGTGACCGCTTGGTTCGACCCAAGTGATTCAACAATGAATATTCAAAGTGGTACGAGTCAGCCAGAAACATTGATAGTCTCGAATATCGATTGGGGTGTGATGATGAGTAATAGATTTGACGGGGAATTCTTGCTTGGTGGTACAGAGAGGTCAGGAACTTCTCCTGATTTACTTATGGATTCCGTGAGTTTTTGGAAACGCGTGTTAACTCCTGCAGAGCGTACTGCGCTGTATAACAGTGGAGATGGTCTTCCATACGATCAATTCGCATCAGTAGAGGGAACGACATCGTGTAATCCGAGTGCACCTCCACCTCCGCCGCCACCTCCGCCACCAGCACCGCAAGTATTAGATATTCTTGAACCAGCTTCTGCAGAAGGCACCATATGGGCAAATACAAATACATTAAATTCAATGTATTGGGAATCACCAGTCGATCAATTTGATATTCATTACTCAATTGATGGGGGAGGTGCGTGGATACCAGGTGTCCAGGGGAAACAACTTCTTCCTCGGGCAATGACATTTCAAGCGCATAGCTCGTATGAACATGACGAGTATCAAATGTATGTGCTCTTTTTCAAAGATGCAGAAGAGTGTATGAATGCGGAGTATGGTTGCCCAGAAATAGAAGTAGGATTCCCACAAATGGTGTTCTACTATGGCAATGAATACCAAGAAGAAGAGGATATATATGGTGGGCCACATCAGGCATTTAGGATTTCAGGAAATACATCTCGGGTACGATTCCGTATTTCTGATGCAAGTGATGCAAGTGTCACAGATGATTCTGGAGATGCCTATATTTTTGGAAATTGGCCAGGACAGCAATCAGCACCAGAGCTCACAATAATCGAACCGACCAGTACGGTAGATTGGCCATCAGATACGCTCAATCAACTACGGTGGACAGCGCCAGAAAACACCGGTGCATTCACGTCATATGCAGATCAATTCAAGATTGAATACTCCTTTGACGAAGGGCAAAATTGGCAACCAACAAATGATAATCAGACAGTCTATCTCAATGGTAATGATGAATATCAGATGTATATCTCGCACTTTAAAGATTTTAACGAGTGTCTCAATGCACCACCAGTTGGCGGATGTGCTAATACGGTCATAGGATTCCCACAGCTCACGTTCCATTATGGATTACGCTCAAGAACAAACCCCACTATTGGATCGGGTCCTAGTTATACCATTCTATTGGCTCCGGGTGAAAATAGCATCAGCTTCCGTATTACGGATATTGAGAATCCAAGTCTTGTCGATAGTTCTGCGGTGGCAAATCTGGATCTACCTGAACCTCCGCCAGATGACGCGCCTCCAGCACCTCAAGTACTAGAAATTTTTCATCCTAGCGGTCCAGGAGGAGTAATATGGGCAGATCCGAACAATGCAGAGTCGATGACTTGGGAGTCGCCAGTAGATAAATTTGATATTCAGTATTCAGTTGATGGCGGTGGTACGTGGACATCTGGTGTCCAGGGGAAACAGCTTCTTACTCGAGTAGCGGGTTATCATCACGATTCGTATGAACATGATGAGTACCAACTGTATGTACATTTTTTCAGAGATGAAGAAGAGTGCAGGAATGCGGAGTATGGCTGCCCAGAAATAGAAACAGGATTTCCACAAATGATCTTCTACTATGGCAATGAATACCAAGAAGCAGAGGATATATATGGTGGGCCACATCAGGCATTTAGGATTTCAGGAAACACAAAACGAGTGCGCTTCCGTATTTCTAGTTCTGAAAATCCAGAGTTAACAGATGACTCTGCAGATGCCTATATTTTTGGAAATCAGCCAGGCCAACCGGTTGAGGTGCTAACTATCTTCGAACCTACAGCCGAAATTGCTTGGGAGTCAAACACTCTCCAAACACTACGGTGGACTGCACCTGCAAATCCCGATTCCTTTGTTCCGTATGCAGATGAATTCTCTTATGAATATTCTCTCGACAACGGAACATCATGGATCATGGCGAATGACAGGCAAACAGCATTCCGCAATGGGCTCGATGAGTATCAAGCGTATGCCATCATTTATAAAGATGCATCGCAATGTATTAGCTCTCCCCATGGCTGCCAAAGCTGGCAATTTGATGTCGGTTTTCCACAGATGGTGCTCTTCTACGGATTACGCACACAAACAAATCCACAAGTAGCTGTTGGTCAACAGGCATCATTTAGACTTCCAGACAATACGGAAACCATACGGTTCCGTATTGCCAATGTAGAACGCCCAGAGCTTACCGATACAAGTGGAAATTTGTCTCTGGATCTTCCAGAGGTACCACCACCACCACCTCCACCTCCTCCACCAACTGCACAATGTCCATTGAGTTGGGCGTGTCCAGATGATGCACACTGCACAAATCTTGCAGAAGGCGATAGAAAGGCAAAACTGACAAAGCCAAATGGAGAAGAGATCTGTATTCGTGCAACGGATGTCTGTACTAGCGGAGTTTGTGTACCTGAGGCAGTTCCGTGTAGTGGTTCCTATCAGTACTCGGGGACACTCCAAACGAACGATCAACTTGATGCGTGTGGAATAGATGGAACGGTTTCTGCCACTGTGGCACCATTGCAGTGCGGCGAATGTTCTAGTTGTGGAGATGGTCTTACAAATATCTGCGACGCAGATGAGTGTAATGGACAGTGTGTATTTACGAATAACACCCTCCTACCAGGAGGAAGTTGCACACCAAATCCTGCACAATGTGAAGATGTACTCCCTGCCGCAGGACAATGCAGCGACTGCAGTGCCTGTGGCCCTGGCCTCAACTGTACAGAGAGTAAATGTCTTGATGCTGGCCCATGTGAATTTACCGATGGATTGATCTTTGATAGTTGTGATCCAATTTCTGCAATTTGTGGAGAGAACACTGCAGGACCTAGTGCCCCACCGGAAGTGCCACAGTTCCAAGATCCTCCAGTGCAACAAGAAAACAGTTGTTATATAGAAGGGGGCAATTGCCCATCAGATTGGATTTCGGTAGGAGGTGGATGTTATGCGCCAGAAGATACTACGTGCTCTGATGAATATTGTACGGCAGGTACTTGTGCAGCAGGTAGTTGTATATGTGACGCAGGGCCTATATGTGTTGATGGACCAACTGTAGAACGCACAGGTGTGTATGCGGAAATTGATTTCCGCACGTATGTTGAATGGATACCAGAACGTCGCGAGGCATACTTTGTCGGTGCGCTTTCAAATGAGATGGCTAATAGGTTGAATATCTATAGTCCAGACACGAATACACTTACAGAATTTACACTACCATTCCGGTATGATTACAGTGCTCCACCTGCACTTGCTTGGAGTCCAATTCAACAAAAGCTCTACCTGTTTAGTGGTCTAACAGGACAAAGTACGGACAGAAGAGTATCAACGAACAGTACAGATATTTACTCCTTCGATCCTGCAACACAAGAAATTACACTTGTGGCGCAGATGCCGAAGTCACAACTAAGCACCACACCTGTCTATGTGCCAAGCAATGGGAAGATGTACCTCTTTGGTGGTATGGCATGGAACGGAGGTTCGGTTGGTAAAAATCGTGGTGTGACCAATATGAATGATGTAACAGTATTTAATCCAGTCGATAACTCTGTAGAATTTGTAGAGATTAATGATGGCGCTGTTAACGGTTCAAGAAGCATTGCAGTATGGGATCCTTCTAGACAAAAGATATTATTAAGCAAAAGTGGTCGATGGATGACCTACGATCCGGATAACCTTCTTGGGTCAAAGCAAGATATTACTGATCAAATAAACCGAGGTGCCACGAATGCGCTTGGGAATGAGTACGGGGAATCATTTATACGAGAAAATGAAGGAGTATTTGAAGTAGTAGGTATTGGATATACAGCTCCGAGTATAATTAATATTTTTGATGGAACATGGATAGAGGGTGGACTATCTTACGTATATCGAGAAAACGGTAGCTACGTAAACCAGCGAAATTCACATGATGTGTTCTACGATGCTGTTACGAAACGTGCATACAAGATTGGAGGAGGCGGTCGGGATATATATGAAATACCCGGCCAAACGCATGATGAACTTGTGACACAAGCGGAGATACTCAAATTCTGTGTTGATGACGATTGTTGCGAAGGCGGTACACTTCCTATAAATCCAATCCTACCTGCTGCAGGACAATGTAGTGACTGTAGTGCTTGTGGACCTGGTCTCAATTGCACAGAGAGCAAATGCCTAGACGCTGGTCCGTGTGCATTTACCGATGGATTGATATTTGATAGTTGTGATCCAAATCCTGCAGAGTGTGATGATCCACCTCCTCCACCCGGACCACTCTGTGGTAATGGCCAACTAGACCCAGGTGAACAGTGCGACTACTTAAATATAGGTTGCCCTATTGGCAACGGCCAGATGGGCTCTTGCCCAGAGAGTTGTTTGTGTGAACCTCCTCAAGATGGAGATCTTTGTGGCAACTGTGGAAATGCATGTCTATTCATACCTACTACGAATTGTACCCCTGGTTTCCCCTGTTTTGATTGTGCAGAGAAAACGGAAACCTTTACTTGTGAAATAGTTGGTACTGAGTGTGTAAAAATCACCGATAGTTGTGGTAACGGAGTGGAAGACCCAGGAGAAGGCTGTGATGATGAAAATCTAGCAAACGGCGATGGGTGTTCTGATTCTTGTGCAGTAGAGTTAGGTTGGCAATGTAATGTTGGGCAACAACCACCTGCAAATACAGTAATACCGAGCTCGCAACCCAATAATGCTTGTTACTTGGACTACGATATTAATACCCCCTGCCCTCCAGGGTGGATGCGAGTAACCAGTGGTCGCATCGGTTGTTACGCACCGTATCAGACGAGTTGCCTTAATGCAGATTGCCCCAATGAAGCGGAATGTGCAGCTGGTGCTTGCACGTGTAGCGGAGGTGGAGGCGGCTCAGCAACGATGTCTGTATGTACACGTGTTACTTCTCCTATTCCGCCAACATGTGATAACTGTGCAAGTAGGAGTAAGATTGAATGCAGTGGACCATGTGTGTATGAACAAAATACGGTGTTCGGTGTTCCAGTATTCGGTGGCGACTGTAAACCAGATGTTGTTCAGTGTGGAGGTGGCGGCAATATAGTGAGTACCTCTTGTGACAATCCACATGTCTTGTTTGAAGTATCTCTTCCCGCTGATGAATTTGCGGTAGTGCAGGTTGCCCCTATTGATTACTTCACTGACCCAGATCCTGCAAGTTTAACACCACACTCGTTACCTGCAGGCAGCTATAGGGTTCGCTACAAATCGGGAGCATTCAGCTACTGGAATAATGATGCAGCATCAGTACAATACCGTCCTCTTTTGCCATGGTGCTCATACATTCAAATCCGTCATAGTAGTAATACTACCAGTACACCGATTCTGCTCGGAGAACCCTGTGCTGATGGACCATGGGGTTACCTAACAGAAGCAGAGGCAGAAGCAGCAATGGTAGGAAAATCTGTTACATTCGAACATACAGGTGGGAATATGTACCTCTATCAATCAGACAACAATATTCGTGATAACAGAGGAGAAATGGTTGTCGAAGTATTGGGATGTACCGATGTGCCTCCACCTCCACCACCTCCACCTCCTTCCTCATCATCTAGCAGCTCTAGTTCTAGCTCATACGTATGTGTACCGTGTATCAATTCTGATGATGACGAGTGTGTCATTCTCCCCGAGTTCACAGAAGATATAGAAGTAACTTACGAAGTAAAATCAACACGGGGGAGGCCACCTTCTGTACCGTCGTATCTTGAGGATCATGGAAAGGTTAGAGGTATGTATGGAAAAGCTCTGTATAAAAAATTCTCTTTCGGGCTATCAGAATTCATTGGAATAATGCCAAGGTCTATGGGGCTCACGGATATGTCGAGAATGTCATATCTGCCTTTCCCTTCTGACATCGATGAAGATGGAGATGACGATGTACTGATCTATTTCCGTGGAGGCGCTTCATATAAACAGGGATTCTTTTGGTTCGAAAATAGAGGTCCTTCTGAAGAATGGATTTCTCATGGAATGCCTATTGTACGCGCGGATCAAATTCTTGCGTATCGCCCAAAGCAGAATCAGTACACAACAATTGGTCAAGAGTACTGGGATAGAGATTCTAAATTATTACCGGATACTTTTTATAAGGCAGGAGGAGATTACCGCAGCTATCAGTACATTTCATCTGGTGATATAGATGGTGATGGTGATAGTGATGCACTGCTTATCTACCAAAGAAAGAACAGGACAGGGAAATTTGTATGGCTAGAAAATACGTCGCTCGATGCGAAGGAATGGGTACTACACGATATGGTAGAATCCGATATTTCAGTATCCTGGAGAAATACTACGGTTTTTGATAGAGATAATATTTTGATTACTGACCACAATACTATTTATGTACTTAGAAAACAGAGTGGGTCATGGGTGCTCGAGGAACGATTAACAGACTTTACTTTCAGTGCGCCTTCGATGCGAACAGGAGATTCTAAGGAGAGAATCGAAGATATGGATGGTGATGGAGATATTGATTATCTCTTTGTAATGGCTAAATCCCTTGCCTTCGTTCCTGAATACCTTAGATCCAAGGCGGTATATATGGAAAACACAGGAACAGACTGGGTTGCACATCTCTTTACTGGAGATGCATTCGAATCACTTCATACTGCTGTGAGTTCTGGAAGTATTGATACTACATCGACGTTCGCTGGTTGCATTAACCCCCCTCCCCCACCTCCTCCAGAGCAAAAATACTGGAATCTTGAGCTGACATTTTCAGATGCGCCTCTTCCTGCTGCTTTAACCTGTAGCGACTGTGCAAGTCTCAGTGAAAGTGAATGTTCAAATGGGCCGTGTAACTATCAGTCAAATACCATCTTCGGACTTCCTGTACCTGGAGGTAGTTGCCTAGAGGATATACAACTCTGCGTAGGGACCGGTGTACTACCTACAGCATGTAGAGAGTGCTTTAAGGTAAGTGAAGATGAATGTGTTGTGATTGATCTTGAAGACGTAAATACAGATGTCCTAAGTTGTGAGGCCGCAACATTACGAGCCAATCGCCAGCTGAGAGAATACCCAATATTATCCTACAGAGAGATGGTAAATTCCTATCTACCAACGATGGATCATGTATTGCTGTACGATAATGCTGCAGTGTGTGATTTTGCTCTGCCAACAGAGCAGATCGCAGGTCCTATTATAGGAAAAGTTGACGGAAGCTACCTGGGATTTTCAAGGCCAATAGTACTGACAACCGATATGGATGGTGATGGAGACATGGATGCATTGGTCACCTCCTATAGTAGTTATCCTCCCAGTGTTAAGCATAGTGGCGCTAAATCTGTTACGACGTGGTATGAAAATCCAGGGGATGGAGGAGAGTGGATTCCACATGGAGTACCCGCAATTGCCAATGACGTCATTGTAAATCGTATCTTTACCATTCCTCCTCAGGACGTTATCGATATGGCATTTACCGTTGGGATGAAGGAGGATAATCCGCATATAGCGTTAGAAGTAGGAGATGCAATAGACATCGATAGCGATGGCGATAAAGATATGGTTGCCATGCTGCAAGAGCGTATCGTTCAGGGGGCAACATTAGTCAGTACAAAAAGGTCCCTTGTCTACATAGAGAATACGAGTGACCTTCCTGCAGATTGGCAGATCCAAACAATTACCGATCCTGAAGACCGAGGATTAACGAACATTTTCTATGAATTTATCTATAGTCCAACGAGTGGACTATTGGTGGTTAGTGCACAAGACATTACAGTGTTTACTGGTTCAGAAAGTACGTGGAGCAGGTCTGATCCTCTTGCAGTGGCAAACAAATCAGAGATTGCTGGCAGCGGGATAGGCCAATTTGGCGTAGCAGATTGGGAGACTGAGACAGTGGATATTGATAATGATGGTGACGAAGATATGGTGTTGATTGAAAAAGAATATCAACAGCGCAAGGGTAAATCGTTGAGAGTACTCCTTGTCGTAAATAGTGCATCAGGTTGGGAGGTGCATACCCTCAAAGATGAAAAGCGAGAAGCATTCTTGGCTATGTATCAAGGAGCAACACTGACCGATCAACAGAAGGATGACTTCGAAGGATGTTCAGACACTCTTGCATCTTCTTCAGCTAGTAGCTCTAGCTCTTCATCATTAGTAGAAGTTGCCTTGTGTGGTAACGGTAGAATTGATGCCGATGAAGTGTGCGACGGTGGCAGTGACTGCAGTGAGTATTGCACATTTGATGAGTGCTTTGTCGAGCATGTTATTGATCCAGGATCAAGAAATATGGGTAATCAAGCCCTAGGGGATATTGATAGGGATGGCGATCAAGATTTGGTGTTCTTTTATAGAGGTACAAATGCTATTAACTTAAATCGCACTCCCCCGTCTCACAACGACTCTGCAGCAAAATTAATATGGAGTCAGCAGGGAGAAGATGACTCGTGGGAGTACCAGCATATTATGCTGGAAAATCCATTAGATTATAGGCAATGGAAACAAGACATTGGTGAGGGGATACCTCATCTTATAGATCTTGATGACGATGGCGACCTCGACATACTTATGAGTAGCATGATGATGCTCGAAAACCTAGGATGGGATACAAATGGAGAGCACATACGATGGAGGGTATATCCAGGGGCGATTCAAGATATGCCAATAGGAACGATGAGACGAAGTGATTACAATGTACAGAATTTTGCTTGGACTCGAGGAGTCTCTATGCCACTGGATGTGAATGCAGATGGCTATACAGATCTTGTACGATTTTCCAATAAAACAGGAGAGCCTATCGCCTTCTTGCACCCAGGAAATAACGTGTTCTCTGCCTCGTGGCGTTATGTGCCGTTTGCGGAAAACTGGACTGGTACTTCTAGGTATAATATAGAGGCTGATTTCACGGTCGTAGATATGAATAATGACGGCCTCAAAGATATTGTCATGAACCTCGTCCGGATAGAGAATATTCCTCGACAATTATGGATGGAAAATCCAGGGAATGCAGGCAAGTGGGAGTGGCACGAGCTCTATCCATACTTGAGTAGAATCCGACATATGCATCAGTTAGAAGATGGTTCTACGGCCGCTTTAAATTCCATACAAAATGTTGGAAGTACCTCGACCTATAATATGCAGAATAAAAATGGTTGGTGGCTGTCTCAAGACTTGCAAAAAGGAGCGTTGTATCTCTATCAGTTTGATGTTAATGGTGATGGCCGTGAGGATCTTGTTGGGGTAGATATGCAAAATAATGTGGAAGGTTGTGTAGCCTTTAAAAAGGTCAGTTATGCAAAAAATGAAAACCCATGGGAAACCTGTGTGCCAGATACAAGTCTCGCAAACTTAAGCCACTGGCTACAAGAGGATTACAATTGGAGCGAAGATAACTTTATTACCGATTTTAATAATGACGGTAAGCTTGATATTGTCTCAGGAAGCAATTTCCAAGGAGATAGCACAGGGGCCACACTTTCATGGTTTGAGAATGTGTGTACCAATAAGCAAACAGAGACTATCAAGCCTCCACCTCCACCTCCTTCCTCATCATCTAGCAGCTCTAGTTCTAGCTCATTTTCACTTGCACAGGTCCTAAGTAGTTCCTCTTCTTCCTCTGCACCATCTGGCAATCCTGCACTAGTAATCACTACGCCCGATACTCCAGTAGAATGGACACCGGGACGTGTATATCCATTGCGTTGGACACTAGAGGATACACCGATTAACACAGGGGTTGGTGGTGAAAATATCATCGTAGAATTCAGCACAAATGATGGTGCCATATGGGCGTCCGTTGGGACACTTGGTAGTCAATATATCAACCCAGCGACTAATACATTTGAAATGAACCTACAGGTAACGTTACGACCAGAAGATTGTAATATCTCTCCACCAGAGCATGTAAGTGACTGTGCTATAGCCACTGGAGATCAGCCAAAAATTCAGTTCTATTCGGCAGTTGGTACAAGTCGCATACCGACTGGAGGGGCAAGACCTCTACCGCGCGATGTCAGTAGTCTATTATTCCGTCTTACCAAGACAGATGACCGAACCCTGATGGATACCAGTGGACGTATAACATTCCCAGGAGTTTCTCCTTCCTCTTCATCCTCCTCCTCTTCTGCAGCACCAAGCGCTAGTGTGCGTATTGTTACGCCAGCAACTCCTGTAACACTGGCATTACGAGATAGCTTTACACTCGAATGGGATACCACGAACATCGCACGCAACAACACGCTCTTGTTTGATGTATCTATTGCAACCAATAGCCCAAGTTACAACTCATGGAGAAGAATTGGTGGAGCAGGATACGTCATAAACCCACAGCAAGAGGCAGAAATTACACTGATTTACAATCAAGAAGAATGCAATGCACTTCACCCACCAGCAACATCTATTTGCCCAGAAGGCGCACAGTATTACCCCGTGATCTCCATGCTAAACGACGGAGAACAGCGCGCGTTCTTTAGTGTGATTACCGGAAATGCACCAGGATATGAGGATCGTAATCTCGAAGATGGAGATTCATTCAAGTTAAAAGTGCATGCTATTCGCGCAACTCCGTGGCCACAGCAAGAAATTACAACAGCGGTGTCTGCAGTCATTACGCTTAATTACGATGATCCAGGACCAACCTATACTGCGTGCTGGGAAAGGTTTGCGCCTCCAGACAATGTCGAAATTAAGCATGTCACCAACCACAAAGGAAAGGTACTGATATTTGTGATAGAAGATGAGGAGCGAAAAGTATACGCAACAGACAATGGAACCGTATGGGTAGATCAACAAACTCAGTGGCCAGATGTGTCGGGGCATCCAGTATCATCGAGTGATGTTCTCTATTTTGTAGAGAAGATATCGTACAGAGGGCCTTGGAGAATATGGACACAAGAAAGCGATAGAACATGGACCGAGAGAAATATGGCACCAGTAAGCACTATACGTGGGGATTCTAGAATGATGATGGATGCAGTTTCCTTTAACGGTGCTCCACACTTTATTCTGCTTGAACACGGAAATATTGTTATCGTTAGGACGAATGGTATCGATATAAATGGGCACGTGGCAGTCTCGCAGGTTGGACGAATTAGTAGGCCAACAGGGGTGCACTTAGCGACACCGCATGCGGTAGTCCACAACGACAAGCTGTATATCATCACACGACAAGTCGATCTTACTACCACGCAATTCAGTGAAGGCCCTACGTATGTATCTACGAATGGATCCTCATTTACTATTGCGACAGATCTCCCAGAGTACTTTAAACCCCCTGCTACGGAGGGTGTAGTGCAGCTGGATAGTGACGTATGGTCTTCGTTGACGTATTACTACGATAAGCCATTGGCACGAAAAGATAATCTACTGGTCCACAAGACCACTAGTTCATCTTGTACATTCTCACGCGAAGCCACGGATGCAGAATTATTTAGACCACAAGATCAGCGCTTTACACTTGCTGAGTGTCGAGACGCGCAAGACTGGACGATAATGGAAACACCTATTCCTCTTAGTACATTCGATGGGTTTGAGATTACCGATTCTGAAATTGTCGTATCAAGTCAGAGAATGTTTAACCTTGATGAACACTTGTATAAATCCGAACTCAACAACGGTCTATTCGAATACGTAAATAATGAGTGGGTACATCAGGGTGTGCCACAAAGAACTCTCGGTGAGTCGTACGTTACCGATATGGAAACCATCGACGGAATAGACTACGTTGTAATTTACGGCAGCTCAGGCACTGGGCAGAATCGATCTGTCTTCTCCAATCTGTACAAGCGTGAAAATGATACCTTTGTGAAGGTGGGTGATATCCCAGATGCACTCGCAAAGATTGTTGTCTTTAACGATACAATCTATCTTATTGCGAAAAAAGCATACCGCTTTAATGGAACAGAATTTGTCCAAGATTTCGAGTTTTTGCCAGAAGTATATACTCAGGGCAATATTCAACATACCTATAGTCTTCAAGATGCCGTTGCTCACAATGGAAAGATTCACCTGTTGGTTCGCAAAAGGGTTTCAGGAAACAATGGCCTTTGGTATAGGTTCTTTTACTACAATGGATTCTCTGTACAAGAAGTCTCTCGATCTCCAAATCCTGGTGCATTAAATCTCGATGGGTTCAAGATCGATCAAGATATTCTCTATATGTACGGAAATACGCAGTACTTCACATGGACAGGAAGCATATGGAACTTTAAAGAATATTACACACATCTTCAGGATGGTATTGCATTCTCTGTGCGCCGAAGAGACGACTTCGAGACGCAGTGTAAATATGTAGGAGATCCTTCCGCACAGTTTACTCTGCCAACAGATCCACCAGTAGTTCGGCCAATTGTTGCTGCTTCCAGTAGCTCAAGTAGTAGTCAAATGGCTCTTTGTGTCTTTGTTACTGAAGAATACGATGTCGACCATATAACAGATGTTCCTGATAGACAGGAGTGTGAAACGTTAGCGGCGACGTGGTGTCCAGATCATATCGATGGCAAGGTGGTGTATCGAAGGGATATGCGATCGTATGGGAATACAACGTATTGCAGAGGCGAGAGGCGTTCATGTAACTTGATTAGAACAAGAACTGCGACACAAGCATCTGGAACATTTGATTTTGCAGATTCCGCGCCAGAGTGTATTAATCATTTCATGAGCAAGCCAACATGCAATACATATAGCAGTGGAATCGGACTTAAAATAGAATTTGGAGAGCCAAGTAGTTTAAAACCAGGAAAAGTACTGCACGTTTGCCAAGGGGCTTACAGATCCTGCAAAGACAGTGATCCAGATAATCTGACCGCGTTCCCAGGAAGCATTGCAACGGAACGGTATCCTAGCAAAAAATTGTATGCTTCTAGGTATCCTGATGATTCAAAGACACTCATAAAGAACGTTATTAGAGATTCATGCTTTACTGCAGACATCGGGTTAGGTACAAAAATAGGGTATGCAGTAGACTCATGCGCTGGTACCGGGGCAAAGCCCTGCTTCGTCAATCAGCCCTCTTGCATAGGAGAAGACCACCCACCTCTCCATTCTTACAATGTACAAGATCAGAAAGACGCCGCACGATATCCTAATATTCCTGGTATATGGAAAGATTGCCCCAACGGTTGCATACAGGGATTTTGCTTAAAAGATGAAACATTCTCATCGCAATTTACCTGCACAAACAATCAAGTTACTACTGGTGGTCACCCCACTCGAACCCGTTTGAATTACATTGAAAATTTCCTTTTGCAGGATACATCTCAAGGGGCCACAGATTGCATTAAATATGGTGTTGTCAATCTTGGTGCACGAAAAGCATTCCTTGATGAATTAATTGCTCGTGGAGAGTCACGAGATTTGGTAGATCAGATTGCTGCATATCGATTATTGAATCAAATCCCCAACGCCTTAAACCCAGGCGGTTACTCGGAAGAGCCTGAATGGGATTTGGATGATCCTATTTCCTTTTTAGAAGAAAGTGATACAGCTTTTACAGAAAGTGCGTTGTACGCGTACCGAAAAGCATTAGGACTTACAGTGATGGAACCAACGAACTCCTCCATTGTAGCATCCCTCCTCAGCACTGTCCGGACCTCACAGCAGACACTACCGATAGTCACACTCCTCTCGCTCGTAATGATTGGAGGATATCTCTACAGCCACAAGCGACAATAAAAAAACCGGAGCATGCAAGCCCCGGTAGTGTGTAATCACAATGATTATTCAGCCTTCTTCTCTTCCTCGATTTCCTTGGTTTCTTCGATTTCCTTTTCTATTACTTCTTCAGCTGGTGCTTCCTCGGTCACCTCCTTGTCGGCCGTAGCCTCGGCGGAGGCTGATGCCACCTCTTTCTTTGGCTCAGGCTTTTTTGCAGATTTTGGCTTCACAGTTGTTTTTCCTTCATCAGCTGCTGCTACTGCTCCTTCGGATTCTCCTTTTACAATCACATCACCATCTTCGTCTGTCTCAAATTCAACAACTTCAATCTCTTCACCCTTTATCTCTGCAAGCTTGGCCTTAAAGGCAGGGAGCTCTTCGTAGTTGTACATGTCGAGTTCAAAACTTGTAAGATCTGTTGCAAGACGAATGTTTTGCCCCTTACGACCGATAGCCATAGGGCGCTGAGCTTCTTCTACAAACACAGCTGCACGCTTCTTAACTTTTCGACCTTCTTCGTCGAGGTGCTCTGTACCATTTACGATAATTACAGCAGAGATTGCTGCAGGCTGTAGTGCAGTAGAGATCAATTTAATAGGATCATCACTCCACTCAATCATATCAACACGTTCTCCGTTAATTTCATCCATCACTGCTTGAATACGAACACCCTTTTGTCCAACACATGCTCCGATAGGATCAATGCTTGGCTGGTTGCTACTTACCGCAACCTTGCTACGGAATCCTGCATCACGAGCGATCGCTCTAATCTCTACATCTTCGTTGCGGACTTCTGGAATTTCTAGTTCCAAGAGTTTCTTTACGAGGTCTGGGTGTGTTCTGCTGATGCGTAGCTGAGGACCTTTACCTGTTTGCTCAACAGTATCAAGGTACACACGGATACGCTTACCTGTGTAGTAATGCTCACCAGGAATCTGTTCACGCCATGGCATAGAAACCGTCATGCCTTCTATCTCTAAGGTCACCCAGTTTGGTTCTACTTTTGTAACTGTTGCAGTAAGAAGTTCGTGCTCACGATCTTTAAACATATCGTACAAGCTCTGCTTCTCTGCTTCTTGTAGCTTCTGCAAGATCACCTGCTTTGCAGATTGCGCAGCGATACGTCCGTATCCATCTGGAGTTACGTCCATTGTAATCTCATCTCCTTCTTCTGCATCACTCTTAATCTTCTTAGCCTCTGCTAAAGAGATTTCAAAGTTTTCGTTCTCCACTTCTTCTACTACTTCTTTTACCAATAGAATTACCGGCTCGTCACGGCCTTCTTCAAGATCAACACGAATCTCCTGCTCTTTGTTTCCGTAGTCCTTACGGTAGGCAGTAGCGATTGCCTGCTTAATGGCATCGAGTACTTGGTCTGGACCAACGTTTTTCTCGGAACAGATTTGGTTAATAGCGGCGATGAATGAAGCTTTCATGAGATGGTGGATTAATTAATATGTCAGTAAGCCGACCGTCTTATCCAATAAGACAGTCTTAACTTAACCTTATTGTACAGGATTCTTTGCCTGGGGCAAGGAATCTTAAGGCTAATCTGCTATCATCTCATCAATGAGAATCCTCTATATAACCATTGTTATTTCGGGTATTTGTAGCCTAATAGCTGCTATTGCCGCTGATTTCTGGATTGATAAGCGCATAGCGATTGTTGGCTCATTTGTGGGGCTTCGCTATTCACTCAATCCGGGTATTGCATGGGGAATTCGGCTTCCAAGCGGGGTTCAGGAGATACTGATCTTACTTGCTCTTGTTGCAGTAGGCTCTATGGCGGTTAAAGCGAGGAATCGTCTGAGTTTAGTAGCATTTGGGTGCGTTATTGGAGGAGGAGTAGCGAATATCATAGATCGTCTTCGTGATGGATATGTGACAGATTTCTTCCAAATAGGCTCATTTCCTATTTTTAACGTAGCAGACTCGTTTATCACTGTTGGAGTGGGCCTATTGCTAGTTGAAGCCTTTCTTGTGAAGAAAGGGGCTAGTAGTTAGTAGTTTGGGACTAGGCCCCCTATCTCCTAGCTACTAGCTACTAATCCCCAATTCTTTTGCTTTCACCAACCCCATTTACGCTATAATCTGCCTCTATGGATATCCGTTATCGCATTCAAGGAGGGGTGCCCCTCAAAGGAGACGTCACCATCAGTGGATCCAAAAACGCAGCGTTGCCGTTGATTGCTGCGTCGGTACTTTGTAAAGGAGAGACAGTGCTGACCAACGTTCCATTTTTGCGGGACATTAAAGTGATGCTACAGATCCTCAACTACCTAGGTGCCGAGACAAGTTTCGAAGATGGGACAGTACGTATCCAAACGCAGAATTTACAAAGCAAACCAATTCCAGCAGAGCTTGTTTCCAAACTTCGTGGTTCTATCGTATTGCTTGGGCCACTACTAGCACGCTTTGGAGTAGTGGAGATGTGTTACCCAGGAGGATGTGTACTTGGGAAGCGTCCGGTAGAAGCGCACATTCGTGCACTGACACAACTCGGAGCGCAAGATTTGAGTAGTAATGATGTGTTGCATCTGCAAGGAACGCTCAAGCCTGGACACGTTATCCTTCCAGAGTTTTCGGTTACTGCTACAGAGAATGCCATTCTTGCAGCGGCACTGACACCAGGGGAAACACGTATCGAAATGGCAGCTGCAGAACCACACGTTCAAGCAGTAGAGAAATTTATCTGTGCCATGGGTGCAGAAGTAGAAGGTATCGGAACGCACACCGTTACAGTTCGAGGTCGCACGCAACTTGCGTGTGCTGAGTATCGTGTTCCTTCGGATTATCTAGAGGCTGGAGGGCTTGCAATCGCAGCTCTTGTTACACGTGGTAAAGTGCGTTTGCATGACACCGAATATGATCATCTTACAAACTTTCTCGATGTCCTAAGGCGTATGGGTGCAGAGTGGAAGTACGACTCAGCAGAAAAAGTATTGTTTGTAGATGGAGAGATCTCCTCACTCAATGCAATAGAGGCACGGACGAATATCTTCCCAGGATTACCGACAGATCTTCAGGCACCACTTGGTGTTGCTATGACACAGGCTACAGGAGTATCTCGCTTGTTTGAGCGGTTATTCGAAGGTCGTATGGCTTATCTCTACGAGCTGGAAAAAATGGGAGCACAAATAGAGATTCTCAATTCACATCAGGCGTTGATCATTGGGCCAACTACTTTGCGTGGTCACACAGTTGCGAGTAATGATATCCGCGCAGGTGCTGCTATGGTGATTGCTGCACTCTGTGCAGAAGGAGAAACAACAATTACAGACGTACGATATATCGAGCGTGGATATGATCATCTTGATGATAAGTTACGCAGCCTTGGAGCAAATATTACGAAGGTAGAACTGGAAGATCCGACTGAAGTTATAAGAACTATTAAGCAGGAGCATGTAGAAGCAAACATCAAGCAAGAGTTAAAAGTGAAAAGTGAAAAGTAAAGATAGATAATTACTCTTCACTCATTACTTATTTCTCTTCACAATCTACATCAATCCCTAGCACTTCATTCAAACTTCACATACCATCTCTCCACATGATCACAATCACTTCTCTTGGCGGCACCACAACAAAGGTGGATATCAACGGTACAGTTATTGTTGCATTTCCTGCCAAAGCAGACGAAAAGGCTAACATCTCTCTTCTTGGAAGTCCCGAAGACGAAGTAAGCTCCGGTGTTGTTTCTTGGCCTGGTGAATATGACATTGGTGGTGTTTCTATTCGTGGTATTGGTCACGAAGAGGGGCAGCGTGTGAGTTATGTAGTGGATGACGGTAAAGTGCGCGTAGCATTTCTTTCCACTCCTCTTCACGATTGGACAGATAATAACCTGCAGCTTCTTGGTGATGTTGATATCCTCTGCATCCCAGCAGATGATACAAAAATTGCACAGAAAATCATCGACGAAGTAGATCCACGAGTACTTGTGCCACTTCCTACCAAAGACGAGGAAACATTTGTGGAACTCCTTAAGATTGTCGGAGCACAGGACAAAGAGATCGAGAAAGAGTACAAGCTTAAAGGAGGTCTTCCTGTAGAAGGAAGAGAAGTCGTTATTCTTAAGCCTTCAAAGTAAGCATGTTATCTGCATTGAAAGAACAAGAAGTAGACGAAAGAAACATGCAGGAGTTTTTAAATGGGATTGATGCAGGGAGAATGCCTTACTATTCTGACGTTTTAGAGATGATAGATATTTGCAATAGAAACACGCTACTCAGTGCACGATTCTTGTTAGCTATTGATAGGAAGGCTCAACAAAGCGGTGCAATAGGTGACAGGTCATCACAGGTACAAGATCACCTCTTACGAAGAGGTATAACAAGAGACAATGTCTTAATTGGCATGACATGTGCACTCTTAAACGAACAGGAGATGAATTAGAATGGTACCCCCGGTAGGAATCGAACCTACATCTGCCCCTTAGGAGGGGGCCGTTCTATCCATTGAACTACAGGGGCTTGATTTACTAAATCGTATGGTAGAATGCCTCGTAATGAAGCGGGCAGCAATCATCATCGGCCTAATTCTTCCATTTCAGGTAGCAGCACTGGAATTCCGCAACTTAAGCCTGCTCTACACAGATGCACCGTTTATCCCTGCAGAGTCTGCAGGTATTAGTTTGCTGACATCAATTGGAGCGATACAAGGAAACCCCGACGGGACGTTTCGCCCAAATCAAACACTCAACCGTGCAGAGTTTTTAAAGATTGCATTATTAAGTTATCCAAAGGTTCGTGTGAGTAAATCGGATTCTGCGAACTGCTTTCCTGATGTTTCAAGTGATGACTGGTTTTCCCAGTACGTTTGTTTGGCAAAGAAGCGCGGCATGGTAAGTGGGTATCAGGATGGTGAATTTAAACCAGGACGACCAGTAAATTATGCAGAGGCCCTTAAAATTCTGGGAGAGTTATATAACTACGTTGCATTCTCAGCGGATGACGAACCATGGTATGCAGGATATGTACGCGCTGCACAGTTTAATAAGACGGGGCTTCCTTCATCTATCAAATTCGACCGCTCCATAACACGCGGACAAATGGCACGTCTTGCAGCTGCATACCGTGCGCACGAAGAAGGAGAACTAGACACGTATCGTCTTGCAGAGAAAAGTTTAAATCTTGTTATTGCCAAAGAGATAGCAGAGCGTGTACAAGAGAAGGAGATCGAAGAAGAGCTAAAAAAAGAGTCAATTGAAGAGCCAGAAGTGGTTCATATTTTCCCTGCAAAAAGCCATTTTCTTCTACTCGGATCACGGGAAATTATTGCAAGTGGATTCTTTCAACCTCGGTCAGAATCTGTTTGGATACGCAACATCACAGTAAAGTTTCGTGAAGAGCAAAAAAACATTCGTAGCGTGTATCTCACTGACCAATTTGGTAAACGTATTGCAGAGCTAGTACCTGATACATTTGATAAATTTGATCGCACGTGGAAGGCGGATGCAGACAATGTATTTGGAAACTACATCATCCCCGTAGAAGGAAAAGTTCTTGGTATCGAAGCAGTACTGCAAGATGTCACAGTAGGATTCCCCGAAGAGCTAATCCAAGTAAAGTGGATATCTCTCTACGCAAGCCCTTTTGGGCTTGATGAATCCTATCAAATTATCGCTACAGACACAGCATATCCTTCACATCAAACAGCGAGTGCAAATATAACAAACGTCAGTAATAACCGTCCTCCTGTAGTGGATATTGGCGAAGGAGAGAGTGTATTACTTGGAGAGTTTGAAATTGAAGGAGAGCATTTAGAAGGGGCAGAGCTTCAGATTAATCATCTGACATTTTCTATCGCACAAAAACACGGTGTGCTTCTTTCTCAGTTTTCACTCGGTGCTTTTCATTCAACAATTACAGTGGCGTGTTCCACAGAGGGTTCTAAGTATATTAACTGTTTTAATATCCCAGCATCTGTTGGTGTCATAGAGCACGAAAGTATCATTGTGCAGCTATGGGGAAAACTAGAAATCGATGAGACACTTGCAGATCCTATATTGCAGATAGACCTTGCAGAGCCTGGCATTATTTCTACGAGCATCGAACCAGGTATCATGGGACATATTCAATGGACTGATGGTCAAGGTGCGTATAACTGGATAGAACTTCCACATCCCATCGCAGAGGGAAGTATATGGAAGTAACTAGAGTGCGCTTTTGATGTCTTCTGCCATATCCAACGCTGCTTTCTCTGCCGCTTCTTTCCAGTCGCCTCCACTACTTGCAAAGATAATACCGCGAGAAGAATTTACTATCGCTCCGGTTCCGTCTGGAATAAATCCTCCAATGATATCTGCAGCGCTTCCACCTTGTGCACCGTAACCAGGGATCAAAATTGGGACGTGTGGCATCAGTGTGCGGAGGTATTTCATCTCTTCGGGGTACGTAGCGCCTACAACAGCTCCGACGCAGGAGAGGTGAAACTCTGGGCCACAGTTTTGTGCTGCAATCCCCTCTACAATCTGTGCCATGTGTTCGTGCACTGCTTCGTCACCACACGGTAAATCTTGTATGTCACCGCTACTCGGGTTGCTAGTTTTTACGAGGACAAAGATTCCCTTGTTGTTTTTAAAGGCAAGTTCTACGAATGGATTAAGTCCATCTGTACCGAGGTAAGGTGAAACGGTTAGCGCATCAATAGGGCTAAGTTCATTGAGGTATGCCCTTGCGTACGCTTCGCATGTAGAGCCGATGTCATTGCGCTTTCCATCTGCGATAACAAGTAGCCCCTGCTCTTTTGCGTAGGCACATGTTTCCCAGAATGTTCTCATTCCTTCCCATCCCAACTCTTCGAAATAGGCCATTTGTGGTTTTACACAGGCGGCTACGTCTTTTACGGCATCAATAATCCCCTTACAGAAGGTAAGCATTCCTTCTGCATCCTGAGAGATTCCCTCAGGGAGTTTGCTGACATTTGGATCTAATCCTACACAAACAGGCGATTTCTCCTTTGTAGCGGCCGTCAAAGCGTCTCCGAAGTGCATCAGGAGGGATACTAGCGAAGTCTGTCCTTATTCTCCACAAATACTCTGTCGATATTGCAGTGCTTCTGCGATGTGTCCTGCCTCTAGATCCTCCCTATCTGCTAAATCTGCAATAGTACGCGCTACTTTAATGGTGCGATGATACGCACGAGCAGAAAGACCCAGCCGGTCTACAGCACTTTTTAAGAGTTGCTTCGAAGGTTCATCAAGTACGCAAAGTGTATCGATGTGCTTCACATTCATTTCTTTATTCGTAGAAATAGGCAATGTTTCAAATCGATTCGACTGCCTTGTTCTTGCTTTCAGTACTCGATCTAAAATCACAGAAGACGTTTCTGCATTTTCATCAGGCTTTTTTTGTAAATCTTCTATGGGTACTGGTTGCACATCAATCGTGAGATCAATTCTATCCAGTAGTGGTTGGCTAATGCGATTCGCAATTTTCCGTGCAGATGATGAGCTGTATTGCGGTGGATTCATTGCCGCCACCATAATAAAGTCCGCAGGAAATTTCACACTACCATTTGCGCGCGTAATCGTAATTGTTCTGTCTTCGAGAGGTTGGCGCAATACTTCGAGCACTTGTGTTGGAAACTCTGCAAGCTCATCCAAAAACAGTACTCCTCTATGGGCCAAGCTTATTTCTCCAGGCCCGGGCACTTGTCCTCCACCAACAATACTAACTCCCGAAGCAGTGTGATGCACAACGCGAAATGGTCGCTCTTCTATAAGTGGACTGTCGCTTGTAAGTAAGTTTGCGATGGAATAGATCTGACTGACTTCAATAGATTCTTCTTGTGTCAGTGGCGGTAAAATTCCGCGAAATGCTTTTGCAAGAAGTGTTTTTCCAGAGCCAGGTGCACCACTCATCAGTACATTGTGCCCACCAGCAGCAGCAATCTCGAGTGCACGCTTGCAGTGTTCTTGTCCGCGCACATCAGAAAAGTCTATTAAGCCACTGATTGGCAGCACACTTGATGCAGGAGGTTCGATGGCCTTTGGCGCTTGTTCGCCATTAAGAATATTCACCAACTCTTCCAAATTATCGACTGCAATTACATTTAACCCTGGAATCAGCGCAGCCTCTGCACCATTGGCAGTAGGAACAACAATGGTTTTTATTCCTTGGTCTCTACAAGAAATAGCTGCAGGCAGCACACCACTGATGTGACGCAAGCCCCCATCCAATGCGAGCTCGCCAAGAAATGCCATACTCGCAAGTTTTTTATCATCAACAAGCACTTGCCCGTTAATAATCAGAAGTCCAAGTGCAATAGGTAGGTCATAGCGCGGACCTGTTTTGCGCAAGTTAGCCGGCGCAAGGTTAACGGTAATCGTGCGCCCAGATGCGAGTTTAAATCCACTACTGCGCAGTGCCATTTGCACGCGGCGCTTACTTTCTTGCACGGCGGTGTCCCCTAGTCCCACTATGTAGAACTTAGGCTCTTCACCACCGCGCACTGCGCCGACTTCGACAGTAACCCTTTCACTTTTTAACCCGATGCTCTGAAAACTGGTTAACTTTGTAAGCATGGACCGAGTGTACTTGTGTACACCTTGCACTGTCGATAGAATGGAGTAGACAACCGTACACCTTTGTTATGAATCATCTACAAATAGGAAAGCGAGGAGAAGCGCTAGCTACAGCGTATCTTCAAGAACGTAATTACAAGATTTACGATCGCAATGTTCGCCTTGGTCGTGATGAAATAGATATCATTGCCTACGACAAAGAGGAGAGAATGCTCGTATTTGCCGAAGTTAAAACACGTTCACAATACGATGCAGACTTTCTTCCGGCTCTTGGAATGACTCCCCGTAAAAAACGCGCACTGCGCAGGGCTGCGTGGAAGTGGATGAGTCAAAAAGAGTTCGATGCACCGTGGCGAATAGACATTATCCTTGTTATCGGAAACAAGATCTTCAAACACATTAAGCAAATGCGCTAACCACCACCCCACCCCCAAGTTGCAGTGCTGCTTTTGCAGGCCAGCGATCCATATCTTCGCCATCTTCAGATTTCATCATTTCATCCCATACAAACTTCTTGTCTTCTCCTTTTAAGAAAAAGATTTTGCGATCTGCACTTCCTATCACCACCATCGTGGTTGAGATGCGATCATGCACAGCGAAATCATCAGTCTCTGTATGAATCACAAGATGATCGCCAAAGCCTGCCGCTGGCACAGGAGGAAATAATGATGCGATGTGACCATCGCTACCAAGACCGAGAGTGACAATATGGGGAATGCCTTTCGATAACAGTTCTGCAAGCTCTCCTTCGTACTGCTCAATACATTCCTCAAGAGGCAAACTCGTATCAGGAAACGTAATGTGGTCTTCGGGAATCTTTGCATGCATCAACAATGTTTCATGCACCATCTTCTGGTTACTATCATTGTGATCTCTTTCTATATAGCGATCATCAACCAAGAAAATAAACACCTTGCTCCAGTCAATAGGCTGCTTCCCAAGTGCCTCGTAAATCGGCTGGGGTGTTGATCCACCAGAAAGCCCGAGTATGGCGCTACCAAACTCATCAATACCTTGAGAGATACGTGCAACGAGAATGTCTACACTTTGCGCAACAAAGTCTTCTTCTGATGATGCTTTAATGTGATCGTATTGCATAGGTATGTATTAAAACCATTCAATTCCATCCTTTTCTATCCACTGATCTGCAGCCTTTGGGCCTTTGCTGCCTTCTTTGTATGAGTGTAGAGGAGTATCGGAAGCATCAAGATGTTTTTGTACAGGATCTACCAGTCTCCAAGAGGTTTTAATTTCATCAAAATCAAGGAACCAGTGATGCCTTCCATGGATCGCCTCCAAAATCATCAAGCTATGTTCTGGCAAACAGTCACCAACACACACCAGTGGATCTTCGAGAACGAGTGGACGGAATGCAGGCTCCGTTCCTCCCATTTTTGTCTGTAAATGCATACGCATTCCTGCTTCTCCTTGCAGGATGATATCCAATCGGTTTGGAGCAGAGCCTTCCCCTACAGGTCTAGGCTCTTGGAACTGAATACTGATACGCGTCTCTTTTTTTTCGAGTTTCTTACCACTGTGCAAATAAAACGGCACACCATCCCACTTCGAGATACGTGTCATTAGCTTTAGGCACGCAAACGTATTTGTGCGAGATCCTTTTTCTACACCGTCTTCATCTTGGTACCCGCTGTACTGCGCTTGGAGTGCGATGTCCCCCATGTCCGTTGCAGCAGGGAGATAAAACTGCGAGAGCGCATCTTCGCGTCCTGCAGCCAAGTCTTCATCACTTTGAATGCGCATAGTTAGCAGTGATGCCATCATAAGAAGATGCGACTGGAACATATCGCGGAATGTTCCTGCAGCTTCGAAGTATCCTGCCCTCCCCTCTATCCCCTTGTTCTCCATCGCGGTAATTTCTACGTGATCAATCAGTGTGTTTTTTAAAATGCGTTCGAAGATAGGATTCGCGTGGCGCAAATAGTAAATGTTACGCACCGCTTCTTTGCCAAGATAGTGGTCGAGCAAATAGATTTCATCTTCGGCAAAACATCCAACCAATTGCTTTTTAATATCTTCAAAACTTTCAAGGTCATGCCCTACAGGTTTTTCGACAATACAACGAAATGGAATCTTGCCATCATGCACGTTTCCTTCACACAAGTTATGCGAAATGGCACCGAAGACTGTTGGTGGTACAGAATAATATGCCAAGCGTACACACTGCCCACTGCCCACTGCCCACTGTTTTTCAATACCCACTAATCGTTCTGATAACTTCTTATAGTCTTCAACATCATCATACTGACCCTGTTGGTAATACACGTGTGACATAAATTCTTCGAGAGCCGGCTCTGTCACTTCGATCATCTCTTTGCGAATCGCACTTTCTACGAGTGTACGAAATGCAGCATCATCCATGTCACTGCGGGCAAACCCCACGATGGCGTAATCTTTGGGTAAGCGTTTTTTTAGCGCTAATACATAGAGCGCTGGATACAATTTGATTTGCGCTAGGTGCCCAGATCCTCCAAAGAGGATAAGAGTAAATGGATGTGAAGTTGAGATTTCGCTCATGGAGAGGATTGTAGTGTAAAAGTGGTGCTTCGGTCTATTAATGAAGTGTGATATCATTCACCTATTCTTCCCTTACTATTATGAAACTTGATGTTAAAGCCTTTGGTCTCGCCCTTGGTATCCTCTGGGCAGCTGGTTACGCAGTTCTTGCAGTACTCACTATGACAAATGGGTATGGAGCAGACATTGTTACGTGGATGAGTAAGTACTATATCGGTTCTGGTGCAAATCCTATTGGGATTGTTGTCGGTGCTGTTTGGGCATTTGTAGACGCTGGTATTGGAGGTGTCGTTCTTGCCTGGCTGTACAACAAGTTTGCTAAGTAGAGCGTAAAACCACTTGATTTAGGCGCGCAGATACGTATAATCCTCTTAACATCATCGTTTCTATCCTGAGTAGCGAATAGGGAACCAGCCCGCTTAAAGTCGCTCCCCAACCTCCCCTTGAGGGCATGGTGGGAAATCTGGCCCCTAACGGGGGAAGATAGCCTTAGATCTACACTTCCTTCTACGCAGGGAGGTGATTTTTCCCTAATTCCCAACCCTACCCCTTACTCTCATGTCATACTTCTTCACTTCAGAATCCGTAACCGAAGGTCACCCAGATAAGATATGTGACCAAATCTCAGATGCAATGCTCGATGCAGTGCTGAAAGATGACCCCACAGGAGCATGTTGCTGCGAATGCTACACCACAACAGGTCTTATTGTTGTTGGCGGAGAGATCACAACAACAACGTATGTTGATGTGCAAAAAGTTGCACGTGATGTTCTAAAAGATATTGGATATAACAATGCAGACTACGGTATCGACTACAAGAGTTGCAGCGTCCTTAATGCGATTCATGAACAGAGTGCGCAGATAGCCCAAGGTGAAGATGAAAGTGATGGTGCACACAAAGCACAGGGCGCAGGAGACCAAGGGCTGATGTTTGGATACGCATGTAACGAGACCAAAGAGCTCATGCCACTTCCAATAATGCTTGCACACAAACTTGCGAAGCGTCTTACAGATGTCCGTAAAGATGGAACGCTCAGTTACCTTCGCCCAGACGGAAAGAGTCAAGTAACGATTGAGTATGATGAAAATGACAAACCGCTACGTGTCGACACGGTAGTTCTGGCTGCACAGCACGACGAAGGTATCACCCATGAACAAATCAAATCAGAACTTCTAGAGAATGTAATCAAACCTGTATGTGGAGAATATCTCGATGAGCAAACAAAGATTCTCGTGAACGAAACCGGAACATTCATTATCGGTGGACCACACGGAGACACAGGGCTCACAGGTCGCAAGATTATCGTAGACACATACGGTGGTATGGGTCGCCACGGAGGAGGAGCATTCAGTGGAAAAGTACCCAACAAGCAAGACCGCTCTGGTGCATACATGGCACGGTACATTGCAAAAAATATCGTTGCTGCAGGCATGGCAGATCGATGCGAAGTACAACTTGCGTACGCTATCGGTTATCCAGAACCAGTGTCTGTGCACGTCACAACATTTGGCACAGGAACTGTGGAAGACAAGGCTATCGAATCTGCAATAAAGTCTGTGTTTGATATGACGCCTTCGGGCATAATCAAGACGCTTGATCTTCGTCGTCCAATCTACAGGGCAACTGCTGCGTACGGACACTTCGGTCGGTCCGAGTTTTCTTGGGAACAGACAGATCAAATTTCTGCTTTGCAGAGTGCTGTTGCAGACATTAAGGCTGTTGCTTAGCAGAAATTGCTTCTTTTCATTCTTCTTCCTTTGTCTGCCACTGTCTGAACCTTGATTTTCATGATTCAAGGATTACCAAGATTCCATGAAATCAGGTTTATCCTGTAATCCTATGAATCATGGTTCAGATAATAAGCGACAAAGAGAACTACCTCTGAACAACGCTTGTCCCCGGATAGTAGTACTTCAGAATCTCTAGGTACTTTTTACCTTGTCTGGCTTGCCCCTCTGCGCCACAGCCAGACATTCCTACACCATGTCCGCGTAAGGTCATCCCTTCGCACCACGGGTCTTTCTTGGAGGTAAACACTTCTGCAAACGGAAAGTTCTTCCAACCGTTTTCTGCAGGTGCTCTTGTGCGTCCATCATCAGAAGAGAAATACGCTGCCTTCACGATCTCGCCATTCTTCATAATTACTTTGTTCTGTGTATCCAGTACAGACTGTACCCACTTCGCGTTATCTTCCTCATATGCAACGCCACTGTAACTTTGAAAACTTTTCCCCGTATCACTGCCGTGGTACGGCTTGCCAGGGAATTTGGTGTTACTTAGGTTCATGTAGTGCGCAGCATAACTGCGTGCAGCAACAGCAAATGCCTTTTGCTTTTCGCGTGGCTCTGTATCTGGCTGCTCGGAGAGTCCTGCAAGGTAGTCCTCGAGTGACAGCTCATTTATCAGCACCAGTTGCCCATCAACAATGCGGCATTCTATGACACCACGGAACCTATTCCACTTTGTCTTCCAGCTTTGCACCGTAATCACTCCTTCCCCTGGGTTCACGCGTACCACTCCTTCTGCAAGTGTTTGCGATCCACTCACAGCGACGCACACATTTCCATCTCTACCAAAGCGAACGATCTTTGCACGGTTTCCGTTTACATCTGCAACTTCTGTAGAAGAAATCTCCGCAGTGTTTCCCGTGTAACTCAGACGAATGCGAATGTGGCCATTCTGAGAAGTATTGTTAATTGTTAATTGTTGCTTGTTAATTGTTGGACGATAGAGTGTGCCAGTGGGTCGCATAGGCCTTTGCGTTCTCGGAGAACGTTTGCGTTGTATGTTGGTGCTTACGGCAAGCTGATCTCGATAATACGAAAGCCGAGGATTATCTAGTCTTGTGGCAGTACGTATTTGTCTTTTGGTTCTATAAAATCTGCGAGAGAGTTGTTGTCCTGCTTCCTGTAGCCTCGTACTTAAGCGTGTTTGAGATTTATCTTCGTACCCTTTCGATGCCATCTTAGGGAATGTCACTCCTTTCATTAAATCTCCAGCGATAACATTACTGCGAACCTGTGAAACCGTATGGCTCATAAAAAATCCAGGACACTCTGTAGAGATAAGGTCTTTATGACGCAGGATTGTTTTTACATTTTTTCCATGAAACGTCACAGTGCGATTTAGGTTGATGTCATACGTTTCACCGAGGTGATTTAACAGCCACTGTAAGGATTGAATTTGTTGTATCGTCGGCTGCTCTTCCTCAAAGTTTCCCATCAATGCTACGCCCACAGTGCCCACATTTCCGCAGTACACATGGCCACCAACAACATTCTTCCCTCCACTGCGCCCCTCATAAATACCACCTTGTTCATCAACAACATAGTGATACCCAATGTCTCCCCATCCACGACTATTGGTATGGTATTCATAGAGTGCACGCATCCGTTCTACAGTGGGACGGTTATCACCAGCCACTTTTTGTGCAGTGTGATGCACAACTAGTAGTTTTACCTTTGGTGAGTAGCGTTGTGCCCAACGGTATTCGTTACCAGAGACGTCATGCGTTTCGGTGTTACTCGCCTTAAAGTCATTCGGATAGTTTACCTGTTTCATTTCGCAGTCATCTACGCGCTTACTACTAGTGCTACTACTCGTTCCCGTACTCGTACCATTTCCACGGACAACAGCCGTATCACTCTTTGCTATTTGTGGTCCACGAAAAAGGTATTCATCATTTGCTCCCCAGTCTTTACGACTTAATATCTTTGGTGATCGGTAAAACTGCGTCGCAGCGAGGCTGTACTTGGCAGGCTCTTTACTCACAACGATCGGGTGAAGTTCAACACTTTGTACCTGCCCACGCATCACGATCTTTTTTACAGGTTCTGGGAATATCACAAGATCACTCTCCATCATGAGAGGATCAAATTCTTTTTCGATAGCAAACTGATGCCATCCATCAGTAGTTTGGATCATCACCTGCGTATCGTCATGTGGCAAACGTACGCTCAGAGCATCAATAGGCTCATCAAACGTAATGGTTTTTTGGGTAAGGGCAGATCCTGAAATTAAAAAACATACCACAACCAGAGCGGGCATACTTGCCCGCATTTGAACCAGAGAGGTTAAGAATGTTTTTTGCACGGAGGCATTCTACACGTTCAACACCTTTTCGTAATTATCAATCATCTTCTCGGTAGTAAATTTTTCTTCTGCAGTTCGTTTTCCTGTCTTGCCAATGCGGGACCTTGTTGCCGTGTCTTGCATTTGATTTATGGCTGCAGCTAGGGCTTGGCTGCTGCCCGCAGGAACAATTAACGTATCAGAATTATCAGAGAGATACCGTGCAATACCGCAAGCATCAGTGCAAATAGTTGGAATGCCCCGAAGCATTGCTTCGGCAACAACCAGACCGAATGGATCTTCTTTTCGTGACGGCAAAACAAGCACATCGATCTCTTTGTACACATCGTTTACATCAGGCACTTCTGCTTTTACAGAAACTGTTGCAGAGCTTTGGATGTACTCATCACCTTTTCCATTAATCAGCAGTGTTGCATTATCGACCATGCGCATTGCCTCCACCAAAACATCAACCCCCTTCTCTTTACTGAGTCTCGCTATACATCCGACGCGCAATGTTTCATCAAAATCATGTTTGGTAAAATTGTCTGGCGGAAGATCAACACCATTAGGAATACCGATGACATTTTTATATTCGAGACTTCTAAAAATATCAGCACTCAAATCAGAAACACAGATAGTCGTTACATTCTCACTCATGTGTTGCAGTTGCGAGAGTGATGGATTTTTCGCAAGCCAATCACCAACAGTGTCATGTTCTATCCAACACACTTTTATACCCTTCGATACTGCATAGGGTGTAAGAAGAATTTTTTCAGTAAGACTGAGCATGACAATAGTTGTCGGTTCTAGGTTCTCAGTTCTCAGTGTAGCGATCAGTTTTTTTCGTATATTCCATTTACGCCATAGAAAACTAATAGCATCCCACTTTGTAACAGGTGGTTTTCCTACTGACAACCGACAACCGACAACCGACAACTTCTCACACCGATCAAGTAGCACCGGACAACTCCCCAAAAAACTTACCTCATGTCCACGATCTATCAATCCTTTCATCAGAACGGTCGTCTGATTTTCTGCACCACCGTTAGCAGACTCAAATGGAAAACGAGTAAATAAAATTTTCACTCATGCATACTATCATTCCTACAGAAGTTCACTAGTCACGAATTACTAATTTTGCTCCAATTTCCCGATAAGCTCCGTAAGCTTTTCCATTTGTAAGCGCATTTGCCCCATCTCCTCTTCCATGCGATCCTTTTCTGCATTAGCAGAATCGACAGTAATAGAGCTACCGATAGCCTTATGCATAGAGCCAAACATACTCTGCCAGGAGGTAGCAACAGGAAGCATGAGCGCTACTCCTAGAGAGAGGGCAATAGCCTTAGGAAGATTTCTATTTGAATGTGACATGGTAACTGATTTTTGTGTACGAGTATTATTATAACATAATTACAATAATCACGCAATAACTCAAATCCTCCATTTCTCCAGCAAATTCATCACCGTATCTACGACTTCCTCCTCCTCAAATGAGGTGCAGATATAGGCTTCAGCACCTGCCTGCGTAGCATCAGATTGATATCGATCAGAATTACTGGAACTCGCCATAGCAATCTTCGCTGTAGGTACTTTTTCCCGTAAATAGGCGATAACTGCAGGACCATTCTCTGATGGCATTTCGTAGTCAATAAAGGCAGCCTCGGGCTTCTTTTTATCAATCAACTCTTTGGCTTCTTCCGTCGTAGTTGCACGAATGATCTTAGTTGCTACGCCAGACTTGTTTACCATGGCTTCTAGCCAGTCCCCCTTTGCATCGGAATCATCAGCTATTAAAAAAGTGTCCATATATTGATTATAGCTCTAAATCTTACTCTATGCAGGTGTTGCCTGAATAATTTGATTCAGTTGTTTACACACTTCTACCATAGATTTCTCGCTACTATTTATCACATGATCAAATCCATCGGCATCATTTTCTATACCAAGAAATACGCTAATAATGGGATCTTCAATCTCGCTATAAATCCCTTCGAGCATTTCGCTTTCTGGGCAGGTAATCAAAATACGATGACCTTTTTCATGTGCTTCTTTGGCACACTCGCAGGCAACCATTGTCATAAAAGCCATCTGGAATCCAAATACATCCTCATCCTCCATGTCGTCAGCACCTTCAATTTCTTGGTCTTGAATATCCTCCAATGCAAGATGTCGCCAATCATCATGATTCTCTAGGAACTCATCAACGATGAGCGCCCGAGCCATTTCGGTGGATCCTGCTAGAAGGAGAAACATAGGTAGTAGAAATTGTATGTATCAGAACATTATAGCATAGAAACAGAGTTGGATTAAGAGTCAAGAAGTGGCTTACATAAGCCAAACAGCTATTTCCCAATCACTTCCTGCCCACCCATATACGGTCTTAACACCTCTGGAACGGTAATAGTGCCATCGGCATTCTGATATTGTTCGATAATTGGGATCAAAATTCGAGGACTGGCTATGCAGGTGTTGTTGAGCGTATGGACGAATTTCTTTTCGCCTCCCTCGTCATATCGAATATTTAACCTGCGAGATTGATAGTCTCCAAGGTAGCTACAACTGTGTGTCTCGCCGTAACTGTCACGACTTGGCATCCATGTTTCGATGTCCTGCATAAAGACTTTTCCTTTACCCATGTCTCCAGTGCACACATCAATTACACGGTATGGCAATTTAAGTGCTTGTAGTACGTCTTCTGCATTCTGACGGATCTCTTCAAATAGCTTGAGGGCTTCGTCAACGTCACCTTTACACAACACCACCTGTTCTACTTTTTCAAACTGATGCACACGGTACAAACCCTTTGTATCTTTTCCGTAGGTTCCAGCTTCTCTGCGAAAGCAACTGCTTGATCCTGCGTAACGCTTTGGCAGCGCATCGCTCTTCAAGATTTCATCTTTGTGGTAGCTACACACAGTAACTTCTGATGTTCCGATCAAATACAAATCATCACTTACTATCTCGTCTTCTTCTTTGCCACCAACAACATAAATTTGATTTTCATCAGACCCTGGGAAAAACCCAGTACCCATAAAGCATTCGTAGTTTGCCATCAGTGGTGGGCTAAACAATTCGAACCCCTTGGCATGTAGATGATCCATCGTAAAGTTGAGCACTGCTTGTTGTAGCCTTGCACCGTCACCTTTCAGGTAATAGTTTCGCGCTCCCGAAACCTTCGCACCGCGAACGAGATCAATAATATCAAGCTCTTCACCAAGGGTAACGTGATCTTTTGGTTCAAAATCAAATGTTGGTAGCTCTCCTTCTTTGCGTACCTCGACGTTTCCTTCTTCGTCTTTACCTACAGGGACACTGTCGAGTGGTACAGAAGGGAATAAGTACTGCATATCCTTCCACTGCATTTCTACTTCTTTAAGTTCAGCTTCTGCTACTTTTAACTCTTCACTCTTCACTTTTAACTCTGCAAGCATTTTTTGCTTCTCTTCTCCCTCCAGATTCGGCATCAACTTGTTGGCCTCGTTTTGCTTTGCACGTTTATCTTCTACTGCAGGGATCAACTCTTTACGCTTCTCATCTAGTTTTAAAAATGCATCAATATCAATTGTAAGGTTTTTATCCTTTGCAGCCTTTTTGTAGGCTTTAGGATTGGCGCGGAGGTCTTGGAGGTCGATCATCCCTTAAAGGATATCGGACTTAAGGCGCTTATGGCTAGTACCAATCGTACATTCTCGCTTGAGGTCTGTTATTGCATGAATGATGACAACCAATCAGCATCATGTAGTTCTGTATGGGTTAAACGCCAATAGGCTCGTCTTGTAGCATCTTTAATCAGTGTTTGCTCGGCGAATATGGCACCATATCCCTCATCATGTTTTTTTACTTCTGCCTCTTCAAGAAATTGCTGTGCAGCGCCTAGTAGAAGTGTGTTTGCAAGATTAGTACGATTCTCCTGACGCATTCCTATTTCACCCATTACTTTAGCGCATATTATAGGATCTACGGTTTCCGTTTCCCATTGTATCCTCTTACGCTCTCCCGTTGCTGATCTAAACTCCGCTGGGCTGTTTTCAATCAGCACCCCGATACTTGGAGATATAACATAATAAAGTTCTGGATCACTCTCTTTGTCAGGAGTAACAAATTTAAGTATCATATCTAATGACAACTTCGAAACAGGGGCATCTGCTTTTGCGCCTTCTATTGCATTATACTGACAAGGAAATAGATTATTGAAATCAGCAGAAGAGAGTTGGTCCTTGAGGGTTTCATAGGCATCCATTTTGATGTCATTAATTTGTGCATCTTCTTGCAATTGACGCGCATCTTTTGCAATAGGCCTGTCATCGTCGTGTTCTGCGTTAATCATAAAAGGGAGTAGACTATTTGATCATACATCAGGCCTCTGTACAATACATCGACATGTCAAAAGATATTCCCTTCCGGCTCGTATCTGATTTTAAACCCGCTGGTGACCAGCCAGAGGCTATTGCAAAGCTTTTAGACACTATAAAGGCCAAAGAGAAGCATCAGATCCTTTTGGGAGCCACAGGGACAGGAAAGACGTTTACCATTGCAAATATCGTCCAAGAGCTGCAGAGACCTACTCTGGTACTTGCACACAACAAGACATTGGCCGCACAGCTGTGCAGCGAGTTCCAAGCATTCTTCCCTGATAACGCGGTAAGTTACTTCGTTTCGTATTACGATTACTATCAACCGGAGGCCTATATGCCATCGACTGATACGTACATCGAAAAAGATGCTTCGATCAATGATGAAATTAACAAGTATCGTCATGCAGCAACGCATAACCTTCTTTTGAGAAAAGATGTAATTGTTGTCGCGTCTGTAAGCTGTATTTACGGTCTTGGTAATGTGGCAGACTACGAAGCCCTAGCGATCACGCTCGAGAGAGGCCAAAAGCTACAGCGCGATAAGCTACTTCGGCAACTGACTGATATTCAGTACACCCGTAGTGGAATGGAGTTCCGCCAGTCACAGTTTCATGTGCTGGGTGACACAGTAGAAATTTTCCCTCCAGGAGGAGACACGGTGTTTAGAGTAGAAATGCCTTTCGATGAAATCGAAACGATTCAGGAAGTCGATAGTTTTACAGGCGAACTGATAACAGATCTTCAGAAATTTACGGTCTTCCCAGCTGCGCACAACGTAACCACCAAAGAAAAGATCAACCAAGCAATCGAAGGAATAAAAATCGATCTTGATATTCGTGAAAAACAACTACTAGATGCAGGAGAACGCGGAAAAGCAGAGCGCATCAGGACACGCACAGAGTATGACCTCGAGATGCTTCTCGAAACGGGATATTGTACAGGAATCGAAAACTACATGCGCTACTTAAGCAACAAGGGTAAGCCTGATGTACCACCGAGTACATTGCTCGATTACTTCCCCGATGACTTTCTCATGTTCATTGATGAGTCACACATCTCTGTGCCACAAGTGGGTGGGATGTACGAGGGAAACCGGTCTCGCAAAAACACTCTCATCGAATACGGGTTCCGCCTGCCAAGTGCACAAGACAACCGTCCGCTTAAATTTGATGAATTCGAACAGCGCACACATCAGAAGATCTACGTTTCTGCAACGCCAGGAAAGTATGAATACAAAAACACGGAAAAGAAATTCATCGTAGAGCAGATCATCCGCCCGACAGGACTCCTAGACCCCATTGTTACGGTAAAGCCTACCAAGAACCAGATCGACGACATCACCAAAGAGATCAACGAAACGATCGATCGTGGAGAGCGTGTGCTACTTACAACACTTACCAAGAAGTCCGCAGAGCAACTGGATGAGTATCTACGAGACCAAGGGTATGCCGTGCGTTACTTGCACAGTGATGTCGATACCTTCGAACGTATAGAGATCCTCAGATTACTCAGGCTCGGACAGATTGATATCATTGTAGGTATCAACTTGTTACGAGAAGGACTCGACCTGCCAGAGGTAAGTTTTATCGCCATCCTCGATGCAGATAAGCAAGGGTTCCTTCGCTCACGTGATGCTCTGATCCAAACCATTGGTCGTGCAGCACGTAACGTGAACGGGCACGTCACGCTGTATGCCGATAAAGAAACAGATGCCATAAAACAAGCTCTCGAAGAAACCGATCGCCGAAGAGAAATTCAAGATGCACATAATAAAAAACACGGCATCACTCCAAAGACGATCATCAAAGCTATTCACGATATCGCCGACGGCGAGAAGGCTCTCGAGCTGCGTCGACCTAAGCGCGATCACACTAAGATTCCAAAAGACGAAAAGAAGCGCTTGGTAGAAGAGATGGAAAACCAAATGGCACTTGCAGCGCAGAACTATGAGTTCGAAAAAGCAGCAGATCTACGAGATGAGATTGATATGCTCAAAAAAGAACTCTAGTTGCTCCTCCTCCATTCATACCAGCATTGTGCCTGTCGCCTTCCACTTAATTCTACACAATTTGTAGAGGTGAAGTTATAGCGCTTTGTTTCAGCCTCACGTACCTGTTGTCTGTAAGCATTAATACGCGCATCTTTTTCTTCAGAAGTAATACCCTGCAACTGTCGTAATGATGCAGTTCCACGTCGCAAACGAATTCCACCACTGCGACTTGCTTCGTTAATACGACGAATCGTTGTATCCGAAGAGCGGTTTTTACGGTCCCAGAAGTGTGGAGTTACTCTACGTATTCCACTGTATGCCCTGCTATCTAAGTCTTCTTGGATGCGCCTTCGCTGAGTCTCACGAAGATAGTCAGATCTTCTTTTAAACGAATTGATAGAACCAGACCCAGTTGTAAATTGGTCGATATTTCTGCGCTCCAGAGACCTCTTATTACGACGGTAGCGTTCTGCTTCTCCAACAGGCCTGCGGAAATTCCGCTGGCTCATTCTCCGAATAGCATTTGGGTCCATTCCAGGTGTAGCGTAAGCAGAATCTACTATTGCAAAAGAAAATAGTAGAGAAAGCACTGTCGCAGAAGCGAGTAAAATTGGTCGTTGCATATGGAAGGGTAAGCAAAAGTATACTCGTTGTTAGAGGAATAGCGAAATGAGAAAAGTAATTTACCTCACCCCCTAGCCCAGATACTTACTGTAGCAACTTCTCTTACCAGAGAAACCAATACAGAGGTGCTCCATTGGCATATCAGTGTTTCTAAGAAATTGATTCTCAATCTGTAAGAAGAATCACTAGTAAATTTTGATTGTCTTTGCAGATGCATGATACGTTGTTTCTCCTATGCGTATTCTAGCCATTCGCAGCGGTGTTTATATTACAACAGTCAGGGTGTTTGCATGATCGAGCAGTATGCCGATCCGAGTAATTACAATCCCGATCGATTTCGTTCGTATCCAACATCCGTCAGCACCTGTACTGCATGTGCGTATCCTTTTGGTGTGCCGGTATCAAGACGAGTGCCTTCGCATTCCAGTCCGTGTATAGGGATGCTTCCGAGTTGTTCGATCAATGCATCAATCAAACGAATTTCTCCACCATGACTTGCGCCAATATTGGGTAAGACATCAATTGTTGATTTAGGAACGATATAACGGCCTACAATTCCAAGATTGCTTGGCGCATCGTTAGACTCTGGCTTTTCTACAAGCCCTTTTACAGAAACCAAGCCAGAAATAGTATCGTGATTCTTTTCTGGATCAACAATCCCGTAACGATTGGAATCTGCTGGGTCGATTGCCTCTAGAGCTACTAGAGCTCCTTGCTCGTCATCAGTGAGAGCATTATGAGCATCTATCAATTGTTGCAATCCGGATTTGCCTCCTACAAAGAGGTCATCACCAAAGAGTACAGCAACCGCATCGCTATTTACCCAGTCAGCAGCTTGTAAAATAGCATGACCATCTCCATGTAATTCATTTTGATAGACCACATGAAAGTCCGCACTGTCATATTTTTTGAGGTGACCTAAGTGTTCTAGTTTTCCGCGCTTCTTAAGCTCCTCCTCGAGTTCTGGATTTTCGTAGAAGTATTGGGGGATCATTTCTTTGCCTTGTGAGATTACAAAGCAGATATCTTTGATTCCAGCATCTATACATTCATCAACAATCTTGGCGATAATTGGTTGATTCCCAATAGGCAACATCTCCTTAGGAACAGATTTAGTCCACGGGAGAAAGCGTGTTCCAAGACCTGCGACCGGTAATATTGCTTGTGTGATAGGCATATCGCGAGAAAGTGTATCAGATGTTTTGCCCCAAAGATTGTGAATTTTGCTACAAAACGGATGTTTTACAAATAGGTAAATAGTGTAAAAGATCCAAAATAGTCAAAAAACCCCGAATTTTTCTTTGCTTTTACGATTTATGCAGTAAAGTTCGCGTCCATTAATCACCTCATCAGGCATCAGAATTGACCTCTTGGCCAATCTCAGCTACAATGATCTGATTTTCCTACTTCAAATATTATGTCTACCAAGAAAGAAACAGCACTGAACAAAGTACAAAATCTCTACCTTATGCAGGTGGAACTTTGGAACTTTCTTGATGGCTCTAGTACGGACGCTAACAAAGTAAAGAGCGCACAGAAGACTCTTAAAGATTTCAAAGCACTTCTTAAAGAAGTAGACTGGCAGGTTATGGGAGGAGAGGATGTTTTGCAGAGCATGCAATTGATCCCAACTGAGGTAAACGCAAAGCTGAAGAAAGCTCCTGCTAAGAGAAAGGCAGTAGCAGTGAAGAAGACAGTGAAGAAAGTAGTCAAGAGCAAAGCAAAGAAGAAGACACAGAAAAAGAAATCGAAGTAATCAAAGAAAACAAGGATCCTCGATTTTCTGGAATTCGTTGATTTCCTCGATTTCTTTATATTCTATCCTTCACTAATACGAACTATTTTCACCTTCTCCTCTTTAGGGATGATCACTTTCAAGATGGCATCTTTTGAGAACGTTGCTTTTACTTTTTTAGGATCGATAGAGATCGGTAGCGTAATACTGCGTTCAAAATCTCCCCAGAAACATTCCTGCAAGTAGTACTGGTCTTGCGGGATGGTATCACTTGGGTTTCTTGCTCCTCGAATGGTCAATACCTTGTCATCTACTTCGATATCAATGTCACTGAGTTTTACACCAGCAATAGGAGCACGAATAATGTAGTACGTATCAAGCTCATAAATATCTACGGCAATCTGACCCGTTTGCGTACTTGTTGGACGAATAACAGCCTCTTCCACAGGCTTGTTCTCCGCATGCACCGGTAGTGCATCGGTAGTCTGTGTGGACTGCTCTTGTCCAAACGCGCTGAAGATTCCTTGGAAGGGTGAGGGGGTCATTTCATTCAATGGTACAGAACAATCATGCTTTTCTGCAAATTCCTCCTGGCAATGCGAGTTGTCAGTTTTCAGTTCTTTGTTGCCAGTAACATTTGATCTTTACTGAATTCCGACAACCGACAACCGACAACCGATCACTAGAAACACAGTAAAAACTCTAGTACTATCCCTCCAATGATTCATATTGCACGTCGACAGATCGGACTCTTCCTTCGTGGCTTCTGTATGGGGGCTGCAGACATTGTCCCCGGTGTTTCCGGAGGAACAATGGCGTTTATTTTAGGAATATACGAAGAGCTGATTGATGCAATTGCCCTCTTCGGAAAGAAAGCATTTTGGCGAGACATAGTCCACGGCAAAATTCATCACGCATTTACACTCCCAAAATGGGGATTCCTTATTTCTGTTGGCTCAGGAATTCTGTTTGCTGCTGCTTTACTTGCTTCTCCATTAGAGCATTTGCTCGAGACAGAGCCAACGCGCGTATGGAGTTTCTTCTTTGGATTAGTATTTGCTTCAATCTTTGTTGTAGGCGTACGTGTAAAGAAATGGATTCCACGTCGCGTCATCGCATTACTCTTTGGATGTGCCGTTGCGTATGTTCTCGTTGGGCTAGTGCCTGTACAGACTCCAGATGCTGCATGGTTCCTTGTGCTCTGTGGAGCTATTACTATCTGCGCAATGATTCTCCCAGGAGTATCTGGTGCATTTCTTCTCGTGCTTCTTGGTAAGTATGAGTTTGTACTCTCTGCCGTAAACAATCGTGACGTTGGCCCTATCGCATATATCGGTATAGGTGCTGTTGTAGGTTTGGTCCTCTTCTCTCAGGTACTTGGATGGCTCTTTGCAAAGTATCACGATTTAACTGTCGCACTTCTAACAGGGCTGATGATTGGAAGCCTCAGAAAAATCTGGCCATGGAAAGTAGGAACAGAAAACATGATTCCAGATTGGAATGGAGACACTGCACAAGTCGTTGGATTTATGGCGCTAGGAGCAGTGCTAGTAATTGTTATAGAAGTTGTCGCAGCAAGAGAATTAAGAATTAAGAATTAAGAATTACGAGGATTTGCGTGCATTTCTTTTCATAATTCATAATACTTCATTCATAATTCTTTTCTTTACTATGAAACGCTCCCACATCATCTCACTTGTCATCATTATCCTCATCCTTGGATGGGCGTGGACAGGCTACAACGGTTTTGTAGCAGCACACGAAGCAGTCGATGGTTCTTGGGCTCAAGTAGAAACGCAGTATCAGAGGCGTGTCGATCTTATCCCTAATCTTGTCTCTACTGTAAAAGGTGCAGCTGCATTCGAGAAAGACACCTTTGTCGAAGTAACAGAAGCAAGGACTAAGTGGATGAACGCAGGCAGCAGGCCAGCGCAAGTAAGTGCTGCAAATGGCATGGAGGGTGCACTTGGACGTTTGATGCTTACATTCGAGAACTATCCAACGCTACAAGCGACACAAGCGTACCGTGATTTAATGATTCAACTCGAAGGAACAGAAAACCGCATTGCTGTTTCTCGGCGTGACTACAATGAGATCGTTCGTATCTATAACGTTCGCGTAAAGCAGTTCCCTGCGTTCGTTCTTGCGAAAGTATTTGGCTTTGGACCAGAAGAATTCTTTGAGTCTCAGGAAGGTGCCGAGGATGCTCCAGTCGTTAACTTCGAATGAGAACTCTTTTCCTTGCCCTAACCCTAACCCTAACCCTAACCCCAAACGCTTATGCGTTTGATGTGCCAGAAGCTGACGGGTTTGTTACAGACATCGCAGGTGTTCTTTCTGCGAACGAAGAACGAAGCCTCGAGATCGATCTGCAAAATTACAAAGGTGAAACCAGTAACGAGATCGCCATACTCATCATCAATACACTTGATGGTGAGGTAATAGCAGACACTGCAGTAGAAGTAGGGCGAGAATGGGGCGTCGGTTCTGCGGAGAACGATAACGGCTTGCTTCTACTGATCGCCATAGAAGACCGTAAGATTTTTATTGCTGTGGGATACGGCCTCGAGGGTGCAGTACCCGATCTTGCAGCAAAGCAGATCATCGACAGAGAAATTACTCCGGAGTTTAAGAGTGGGAATTACAGTGGAGGTATCACTGCGGGAGTGGCCGCACTCAAAAGTCAGATAGGAGGAGAGTACGAGGTATCAAGTACATCAATATCAGAGAATCTTGACGGAGTGCCTACTCCATTATGGATGATTCTTTCTGTGTTTGGATTGTTCTTCTTCTTTATGTTCTACCAATTCTTTATCGGAGTTCTTCTGACAATTTCACCAAGTAGATCATGGTGGGAGGGAGGGTTTCTTGGGGGGATGTTTGGGTTCTTCTTTGGAGGAATAACAGGGCTGATTGTTCTTGGAGCCGCCGGGGCACTTACAGATTTTCTCGCTTCTATGCTCTATCTTAAACATAAGCCATTTCGCGAATTCTTAAAGAAGCAAAAGAAGAAGAAAAAAAGTGGAGAAGGTATATGGGTGATAGGTGGAGGAGGCAGAGGAGGATCTTCTGGAGGAGGAGGTGGTTTTGGTGGAGGTGGTTTTGGTGGTGGGGGTGCAGGTGGTAGTTGGTAGAAGTGGAAAACGGAAAACGGAAAACAATCAAGTTAATATACTGTAGCTTTTTCCACTTTCCACTTTCCACTTTCCACTTTCCGTTTACACTGTTTAACAATGACAATAATGCACGCTCTCTTCTTAGGTTTACTACAAGGAATCACTGAGTTCCTCCCTATCAGTAGCTCAGGACATCTTGTTCTTGCAGAGCTGCTCTTTAATATTCACGTCGCACCCAAAGACATGCAGGGACTTAATACACTCTTACATACTGGAACACTGCTTGCACTACTTTTGGTGTATGCACAAACATGGATAGCCTTTGCTCGCGCACCGTTTATAAATGACGAACAGCATTCCATCAAGCTGGTACTACTCGTTATCGCAACGATCCCTGGTGCACTTGCTGGATTTTTTTTAGAAGACTGGATAGCAATCAACGTCCAATCTTTACTAAGTATCGGTCTTGCGTTTGCAGTTACGGCAATGATTTTATTGCTCGGTGAGTACAGTCCACACAAGACGCAAAGCGTATGGCATAAACTTTTGCACCCATCAGAATCCGAACCAAGCAAACTTACCACGCGGTCTGTATTTTTTATTGGTTGTACACAGGCACTCGCACTTATCCCAGGACTCTCGCGTAGCGGGCTTACCATCTCTGCAGGTCGTATGATGGGGTTGGATCGTAAAGATGCACTCGACTTTTCATTTCTCATGGCAGTGCCGATTATCGCAGGAGCTAGCACGCTTGCCGTACTTGATCTCTTTACAGGAGACCTGATACTACCCTCTCTACAGATCACTTCCGTGGCAGTTGCTACATCATTTATTTCTAGCTTTGCTTCTATTATTTTCTTACGGAAATTTGTTATTAGTAGAAGTTTGGCATGGTTTGTGCCGTATCTTTTTATTCTTTCGATTATTACTATTATTCTTTCCCAAACTTTTGCAACGTAAAATATAATTCACAGACATTTTTCTCTTGAAAACAAAAAAAGAGTCAGTACAATCTACGAACTAAGGGAAACAATTTTTTACTTTTCTTTTTCCACTCACACTCATGCCAACAGCCGTTCTCAAAAATAGTATCCGCCGTCTCCGCTTCGAAAAATCTATGACACAAGAGGAGCTCGCATTAAGAACGGGTGTTAGTCGTCAAACAATTATGAGTATAGAACGTGGAGACACAAACCCTTCTGTACTTCTTGCTTTCAAGATTTCTGCAGCACTAGAAAACCCTATTGTTGACGTCTTTGTAATGGAGGGGACGCTAGTCCCAGTTTAGGCCAACAAGAAAATTTAGCTTAAGGTGCATGAGAGTGCGCCTTTTTTTGTGCCTGTACAGCTACCCCTAGGTCACAGATAAATATCTGCGGTTCTTTCTTTCCGTTCCACGCATCAATACCAATCCGAGCAACGACATCAAACTTTTCATTACCGCTTGCAAGGTGTGCCATGCCAAAACCAATAGCTTTGATACCACTGATGCGCGCTTGCAAGTGTGTCTGATCTTTTCCGCACGCCCGAGCATCTTGTAGTGAGACATTGCGTAACAAAAATAGTGGCTCGGCATTTCCTTGTCCAAATGGTTCGAGTAATTGTAATTTTTCACAGAAGGCTGTTGTGATATCTGTTGCATCAAGTACTGCGTCAATCTGCAGAGTCGGTTCGAGTAATTGTTCATCGACATGTGCACGTACATCTTCGATCAATCGATCGCGTAACATTTCAAAATGCTCCACCGTAAATGTGCAACCTGCAGCTTGTGCATGTCCACCGTAACTTAAGAGTAGGTCACTTACACGACCAAGGCCTTCTGCAATGTTGTAGCATGGAGGGCTACGCAGAGATGCGGTACATGTTCTACCATCGGTATGTGCGACGAGGCTGGGCTTACCAAAGTGTTCTGTGAGTCGTCCGGCAATAAGTCCGACAATGCCATGGGGATAGTCTCCACTAATTTTTGCGATTAATGGTGGTACTGCATCTTGTTCACATTCTTCCACAACTTCTTTTAGCAGAGTACGTGTGATGTCTTGCCGCTGTTTATTGAGAAGATCCAGTTGCTCCAAAGCATCTCCACCATCTAGTAGAGCTTGCAGTGCAATGCCTGCTTCGGTCATGCGACCAGCAGCGTTAATGCGTGGCGCAACGCGGAAGGCAATATCAATCGAAGTCATGGGTGCATCTTTAGGCTTACATCGTTCTCGCAGTTGCCCCAATGGCCCTCCTTCTATTTGGGTAAATGCCTTTAGTCCCAATTGTACGAGCGTACGGTTGTGCCCTCGCAGTGGTACTAAGTCTCCCACTGTTCCGCACATTGCTAGTGCTATGTCTTCATTCATCCCGTTCCATTTACCATCCTCAAGTGCAAAGATAAGAGCAAACACGACACCGGCACCTGCGGGGTGTGGAAGAGGGTGCGAGCAGAGCGCAGGGTGAATCAGCGCAAACGCTTTCGGCAACTCTTCGTGCACACTGTGGTGATCGGTAACAATCACATCAATACCAGCATTTTGTAACATCTCCACTTCTTTCACAGAGGCTATACCGGTGTCACACGTTATCAGTAGTTTTACTCCTGCTGCCATAATTTCTTTCGCGGTTTCTGGCTTTAGTCCGTACCCATCACGCACACGATGAGGAAGTCGTACGAAAGGCTCAGTGTTGTATCGACGAAAGTATCGCACCAGTTGAGCAGTAGCAGTCACACCATCGCAATCGTAGTCACCAAAGATGCCAATCTTCTCACCAGAATCTATTGCAGATCGAATACGCTCTTTGGCTTTTTGCATATCAGGATAGATCGATGGGGGGATAAGTTTTGCATTCTCTTCTATATCACGTTCTTTTAAGAGTCGCAGAAGTACGTGGGAGGCATTGAGCGCCTTGGTATGCTCCGGTAGGCTCCAATGCTTGTCGGTGAGTGAAAGTCCGTTCATAGGCAACTACAGTACCAAAAAAAATGCACCTGCGTATATGACACAGGTGTCTGTTCTGATCAAATACCAAAAAAATGGCTTAATACAGGGCTAAACATTGTTCTAATTCTTCTTAGAACGTCTGCACTTGAGTTTCGGATTTCTTTGCTCTTCGTAGAACAAAGAATACACATCCCACCATAACAAGGGCTGCAACGATACTTCCAGCTCCAGTAGGAGCAAGGTCATCTGCAAAGGAGTGCAATACGTTCTGTAGCTGCGCAGTTGCTTGGTTCTGGTTGATGCGAGAGAGAAGACGCATTGTGCGTAGAAGTTCTAGGTTCGCACTGTCACCAAGACCTGCAGCAGGTGCTCCACCAGTAGGAACGACGTAGTAACCGCCTGCTGGAAGACCATACTGCTGTGGCTCTTGCGGAGTGGATGCAAATACTGGCTCTTCAACAATTGGGTTCTGTAATTCAAATGCACGCTCTTGTTCTCGTTCACGACGTGCTGCAGACTCTCCAGATTGCAATGTTGTTCGCATTTGTCCTTCACGCGCTGAAGGCGGCAAAAAGAGTTCTCGACTAAGAAGCACCTCATCAGGGTTTAAGTATGCGAGTGCTGACATAGGAGCTACCAAGAGCGCTAGTGCTGCCGTAAGTGTAAGTTTCTTAATCATCTGATTATTATACAGTAAAATAGGAAATTTAACAATCATCACCTCCACCAAGAACACAGAGATATACCTCATGCTCATCAAATATGCCATCTCCGTCACTATCGACATTTCGAGGGTTATATTCTCCTTTGTCAGGTTCGTAGATACCATTGAGGTTTTTGTCCTCTCCTCGCAAGTCCTGTCCTTTGTTTACCTTACAAATACCATCACAGAGACCATCACGATCGGTATCCCATTCTGTAGGGTTGGTTTCTCCAGGCTCAAAGCGACCATTACGGTTTGCATCTTCGATACCATCGATAATACCGTCACCATCAGAATCACGCTTGGTAGGGTGACTTCCTAAGCGGAATACTTCGAGTCCATCTAGGATTCCATCACCATCAGTATCAGGATTTTTATTATCAGATCCATACGCACGCTCGAGTGAGTTATTAAGACCATCACCATCCGTATCTGCTCCGACAGGGATAGACTTTTCTGTCATAACATAGCAGGTGTTTCCACCAGTAAAGATTTCTACTTGGTGTCGGATACGAGACTGTAATCGATTTTGTGTTTCATTGAGGTCGGTTGCTGTTAGGTTTTCAAATATTGAGAATGTACGACGACGTTGTGCAATAAGCTCTCGGCGGCGATATTCTCTCTCTGCTTCCGAGAGAAACAAGTCTCCAGGGAACCCTCTTCGAACATTATTACTCGAGTCGTGAATGTTTTGTGGAAAGCAGTATCCCCAATAGCGAGTACCTTTCATACCATTGAGTCCATTATCTCCCCTTCGGCCAAACAGTACCTTACGGGTAATGCGTGTAATCTCTTCTGGTATGTGAACAATCACATTGCGGTCTGCAGGGATAGTAGCTCCCGACAGTACCTGCTTAGCAGTGATCGTCACCCATTCTATTTTACGTGTTTGACTCTTCGGAAGAAGACGCCCCTCTATAGAAGCAAAACCTCCTCGAGAAAATCCATACACTACTAGTGCCAACGAAAAGACACCGAGTACAATGGTAGCCCATCGCAAAGCATTTCTTGTAATGTGTGTGTTTATTGAAACCATCAAGATATTATAGCAGATTTCTGGGATTTTAGCTCATGTTTATGTATATTTATACAATATTTTACAATAAGTGACTAGCGATTGATAACTCGTGATTCGTAAATATCGAATCACAAATTACGGGTCACGCATTACATTTTCCACTATCCTCTCCCTTGACCCATGTCCAAAGACTATTACTCCATCCTCGGAATAGACAAATCTGCCTCAGAAGCGGATATTAAAAAGAAATATCGTAGTCTTTCCAAAGAATGGCACCCAGATAAGCACAAAGGGGATAAGAAGGCAGAGCAGAAATTTAAGGAGATCAATGAGGCGTATGAGATCATCGGTAATCCAAAACGCCGGCAGCAGTACGACACATTTGGCTCAGCCGGAGGACCAGGAGGTGGAGGGCAAGGCTCTGGCGGGTTTGATTTTTCTGGATTTCAACAAGGTGATATGGGAGACCTCGGTGATATCTTCTCCAGTTTTTTTGGCGGAGGAGGAGGTGGAGGTGGAAGAAGAGGTGGTAAGCCTGACAATCGCGGATCCGATCTTCAGGTGCGTATCAGCATAGAGTTTTCGGAAGTAGTGAGTGGTGCAAAGAAAACAATCGCCATAGAAAAGTATGTATCGTGTAAGCCTTGCAAAGGCTCGGGTGCCGAAGGTGGATCAGTAACGAGTTGTTCAGAGTGCAGTGGCACAGGGCAGATTACACGGACTGCGCAGTCATTTTTTGGTGTCGTGCAGCAATCAGTACTGTGTGCAAAGTGTGAGGGGGCCGGGAAAATACCAGAACACCGATGCAAGAATTGTAGTGGTGAAGGTATCAAACGCGAGAAGACACAACTAACCCTCGATATTCCTGCGGGAATAGATGACGGTCAGACGCTTCGTATTTCTGGGCAAGGCAATGCCGGTAAAAAAGGTGGTGCTGCAGGAGATCTTTTTGTCATAATTCAAGTAGTTACAGATAACCGCTTTGTGCGCGATGGTACAGATATCCGATCTGAAGTTTCTATCTCTGTTGTAGATGCAACATTGGGTACAGAAATTTCTATCCCGACAGTACACGGAGATATCACACTCAAAATTCCAGCGGGCTCACAGCCGGGGCAAGTGATGCGCTTAAAATCTAAGGGTGTGCCACAACTTAATTCTTCGAGACTCGGAGATCATTATGTAACGGTACGTATTGATATCCCAAAAAAGCTTTCCCGCCAAGAGAAAAAGCTTTACGAAGAGCTTCGGGAAGCCAAATAGTAGTTTTAATAACTGCATCCCAAGTCACTCTCTAGGCCAACCTCACCCCTAAATATCTAAGTTATCCAATCCGTCGTCCTTACTTTCGACAATCACAGGAGCAAGCTCCTCACCGTCTTGTATTTTTGTAGACTCATCTTTTAGTTTTAGTACTACCTGACGGTAGTCTCCGTCTCCAATACTCTCTGTTGTAAGATCAGATAGCTCTGGAGTATTCGCAACGTGCAAGTGCACAATACGACGGAAGTATGGACTCATAGGGGCAAGGGCCACACGGCTTGCGGTGCGCCGTACAAAGTCTGCTTTCTGGTCTGCTATTTTCTTTACCTTCGCTTCTTGGGATGCACGGTAGCCATCGACATCCAGTACTAAAAATGGACTACGGTCCAATCCTTGTTTTTGGCGGATAATAGACTTTGCAAGATGCTGAATAGAGTTAAGCGTCTCGCCATGCCAGCCGATAATACGACTTGCTATAGAAGAGGTAATCTCTGCATGGGTCATATCCTCACGCTCTTCTACTGTAATAGAGTCAAAAGGCAGACCTAGCTGCTTTAAGAGATTGCCGACGGTTTCTTCGATAAGCTTGGCGTCCATATTGACTCCAAGAATAGCGAGGTTTATTGCTTATGAGAAGAAAAAAGCCCCCTATAAAAGGAGGCTTTTTACATTTAAATTGAAACTCTTAGCTACTGCGAACAGCATCCTTAAGAGTCTTACCAGCTTTGAAGGATGGAACCCTCATAGCAGGAATAGAAATACGCTGCGTTGGGTTACGTGGGTTTACCCCAGTACGAGCAGCTCGGTTAGAAACCTTGAAGGTTCCGAAACCAGTAATTGTAACAGAGTTGCCCTTCTTGAGCTCCTTTGTTACGAGTGTACAGAGTGCATCAAGTGATGCAGCTGCAGATCGCTTAGTGATTCCAGCGGCGTCTGCGATGGCGTTAATGATATCCTGTTTGGACATAGGATAAAGGGGAAAGATGTAACTCAAGTAAAAGTTTACGTTCGCATTGGGCTTACGCAAGCCAAAAATACGTGGTCCAGAGAAAAATAGCACTTAAAAAGTCATTTAAATGGCTAACTCAAGCGGAGTTTACCTGAATACCAAAGATGATCAGCGTGGAAAGTTGATTTGACATCCATGCAATGTTTTGGGCGGGAAAGCAAGTGCTGTAGCGGTATTTTAGTTGTAAGTGAGAAGTAATGAGTAAGGTACGTATTACACATTTCTCTTCACGCATCACTTCCTCAAGTCTTCCTTTGACAACCCCACCCTCTTCTCTCTACCCTCCCAGACATGTCACAACTTGTAATCGTAGAGAGCCCGACGAAGGCAAAAACCATTAAGAAATTTTTGGGGAAAGACTACAACGTGCTTGCGAGTATGGGACACATTCGTGATCTCCCAAGCTCAGGTCTTGCAGTAGATACTGATGGTGACTTCGAGCCAGAGTACGAAATTCCTGATGAAAAAAAGAGTACGGTGACCGCCTTACGTAAGGCGATGAAAGAGGCAGAATGCCTCTGGATCGCAACTGATGAAGACCGGGAAGGAGAAGCTATAGGTTGGCATCTTGTGCAGGCACTTAAGCCGAAAAAAGATCAGCCTGTAAAACGCATTGTATTCCATGAGATTACCAAATCTGCCATTAATGAGGCGGTTGCAAGTCCAAGAGAGATTGATAATAAGTTAGTAGAAGCACAACAAGCGAGGCGTATTCTCGACCGACTTGTGGGATACACGCTTTCCCCATTCCTTTGGAAAACGGTGTACCGCGGACTCTCTGCAGGACGTGTGCAGTCGGTTGCTGTACGTATCATTGTTGATAGAGAGCGAGAAATTCAAGCCTTTAATGCAGAGGAGTATTGGACGATTGATGCAGAGCTTGCAAAAGAAAATGCAGAAATATTTACTGCAGGGTTGCGTCAGAAGGATGGAAAAAAGTTTGTGCCAACATCACAAGAAGAGTCTGACCAAGTATTAAAAGATATCGATGGTAAAGATTGGGCCGTTGCAGAGATCGAAGAAAAAGATCTCAAGAAAAATCCTCCAGCGCCATTTACAACATCAACATTGCAGCAAGAAGCAGGTCGAAAGTTAGGTTTCTCTGTAAAGCAGACAATGGTGGTAGCCCAGCAACTTTATGAGGGAATGAGCCTTGGTAAAGGAGAAGAGACCACAGGTCTTATCACCTACATGCGTACAGATAGTGTGAGCTTAAGTGCAAAGGCTCTAACAGATGCGAAGGCTACGATCGAAAGTCAGTATGGTCGAGAGTATGTGTTGTCTACTCCTCGTAAGTACAAAACCAAAAGTAAAGGAGCACAAGAAGCACACGAAGCTATTCGCCCAACAGAAATGTCTCGGACTCCAGCTTCTCTTAAAGAGGTGCTCGATCATCAACAGCTAAAACTTTACACACTCATCTGGAACAGAACGATGGCAACGCAGATGACTTCGGCAGAACTCAAAAGAATAGGAGCAGACATTACTGTTGCTCAGTACATCTTTCGCGCGACAGGACAGACGGTCATCTTTGATGGATACTACCGTGTCTACACAGAAAGCACGGATGCATCACAAGATCAGCACCGTAAAGATGACGAAGAAGGAAATGAGCAAACGGGAGACAAATTCCTTCCAGAACTTACACAAGGAGAAACCCTAAAGCAGGAAGAGATTACCCCAGAGCAGCACTTTACCAAGCCACCTCCGCGTTACACAGAGGCGAGTCTGGTGAAGAAGCTTGAGGACGAAGGTATCGGTCGACCGAGTACATACGCTCCAACAATTTCTACCGTGCAAGCACGTGGATACATTCGAAAAGATGGTAAGCAACTTGCACCAGAGGATGTTGCCTTCACGGTGACAGATCTTCTTACCGAACATTTTACTGACATTGTTAGCCTGCAGTTCACGGCAAACATGGAAGACAAGCTGGATGATATTGCCGAAGGAAAAGAAGATCGTACGGCGTTCCTTAAAGGATTCTATATCCCATTTAAGAAGCTTGTTGATAGCAAAGGAAAAGAAGTAAAAAAAGAAGACGTCCTTAAAGAAAAAGTACTGGGGGTCGACAAAGAAACAGGTCTTAATATTGTCGTACTTACTGGGCGTTTCGGCCCGTACATTCAGGTAGGAACTCCTGCAGATGTAAAAGATGGAAAGATTAAGGGCAAGCCAAAAAGTTCTAGCCTTTCTACAGGTATGACTAAAGAAACAGTGACACTCGAAGATGCACTCGCACTCCTTAGCTTCCCACGTACATTAACGCAAAAAGACGGAGAAGATATGACGGTGAACCGTGGTCGCTATGGGCCGTACATCAAGTGGGGAAAAGTAACTGTATCCCTTCCAGAAGATGTTGACCCGTTAACAGTTGATCTACCACAGGCAGAAGAACTTATAGCGACGGCAAAAGACCGCAAGAAAAAAGAAGCAGAGCCGATTAAAGTACTTGGGAAAGACCCGAATACCAAAGGGGATGTAGAAGTAAAAACTGGTCGCTATGGGCCATATATTACTGATGGAACGACAAACGTTTCTGTTCCGAAGCGTTTTAACCCAGAGGATCTCGATTTGATTACAGCCTGTGAACTCCTCGAAAAGAAGCGCAATGCACCACCAAGAAAGAAGGGGGCATGGGGAGCAAAGAAAAAATAGGGTTGACTTTTATAGGTGAATAAGATAGTATAAAGACATATTTTCACCTATTAAATGCACAAAACTACACTAAACAACATAGAAGAGCTCCAAAAGCGCTTTGATGAGGGTAAAATTGGCAAAGAGTCCCTCCTTACCCTTTTGGAGGAAGCGGAGCTTCCAGAGCTCGTATTTAACTCTAATGCGATTGAGAATTCTACGCTTACCTTAGACGAAACCGAGCAAATCCTTGAGCATCAAACTCTTCCACCAAATAGCAGTCAAAGAGAAGTCTTCGAAGCGATCAATCTCGGGAAGGTAAACGAGTACCTTAATGCGAAGCTGGAGAAGGATGAATCACTCTCAAACGATATGATCTTACTAGTGCATGGCACACTGCTCAGTCACATTAATGATGATTTTGCAGGATGCTTTCGTAGGACCAAAGAGTACGTTCGTGTTGGTAAACATATAGCACCAGCTCCTGAAAAACTTCCTAGTCTTATGGATAATTTGATGGCGGACTTTGCCGATGAGTCGGAGCATATTCTTGATAGAATTATTTTGTTTCATCTCGCATTCGAACACATTCACCCTTTCCTTGATGGGAATGGTCGTGTGGGTAGAGCGCTGCTTAATTTTCAATTAAAGACGATTGGTTACCCTCCGGTAATCATCAGAAATAAAGAGAAGAAAGACTACTACGCAGCATTACAGGCATACGATGGAAAGGGTGACACAAAGCCATTTGAATTGATTTTTGCTTTGCATCTTAAAGAGAGTTTCCATAAACGTATCGCGTATCTCGAAGGGGATGACATTGTATTTGTAAGTGACGCCGGCGCTGACCATCCAAAGCATTCTGCACAGGTGATTTCCAACGCTGCAAAAAAACAATCTCTCCCTGCCTTCCGAGAACGTGGCAGGTGGAAGGTTGGTAAAAAAGGCTTTTCTGACTGGGAGAAAAGCCATGAACATTGTGCGTAAATTACGCTCCGTGATTACCGTCTTCGCATTCACAGGTTGTCAGAGGTTCACCGTGCTTGTCACACGTTTCTGCTTGGCAGGTTCCAACGCTTGGATCATCGGTTTGTCCTTTGCAGGTACCGGTACAGATATAGTGAGTCATTTGAATAGGGGTAAGAGATTGGCAGGCGCGGTAGGATTCGAACCTACGACCCCCGGTTTTGGAGACCGATGCTCTAAACCAACTGAGCTACGCGCCTTTACCTCTACTATTATAGATGTTTGACGCGTATTGGGGAATGCATAGTCACTGCATTCTTTAGGTATGTCCTATGGTACAATAGATGGCAACAATGCCTGTCCACATCGAAATTAGTCGGCCGTTTTCTCTTCTGGTGATTGTAGGGGTGTCTATTTTTGGTCTTTCATCAGTGATGAGTAGTGGTCAATCTGCACAGGTACTTGATGGACAAGGAGGAGAAGAGCCACAGCAAATAGCGATTCACACCGCAGAGGACGAGGTACGTAGGGCGAGGCTGGAGAGTGAAATTGCCGAGCGACACATCGAGATTCTTAAGTATCAGCTTAATGTTCTAGAAGAAGAGCGCAAATTTATGGGTCCTGACCTTAGTGAAGAACTTAACGAAGAATTTCGTGAGGGACTTCGCCTCATCGTAGATCTGATAGAAGGAAAGCGCAGAGCTGATGACAAGATGGTGCAGTCGTTTAAAGAAATGTGGGATGCCAACCGTGCAGGGCTTGCAGCAGCAACACTCAGTGATAGTGACCCTATTATTACCATTCGCTGGCCGGTTGAACCTACGTATGGAATCTCTGCTATCTTCCAAGATCCGGAGTACAAGCGGTACTTTGGTATGGAGCATAATGCGATTGATATCCCAGCCATCCAAAGTACAGCAGTGACTGTGGCCGAAGACGGTGTAGTAGAAGAGGTTGTCGACAATGGTCTTGGGTATAACTTTATTACCGTGCGGCATGCAGGGTACGTCACGTTGTATGGTCATCTCAGTGAATTGCATGTTGAAAAAGGACAACAAGTACTTCGAGGAGACCCAATTGGTCTTAGCGGAGGAATGCCGGGGACTGCAGGTGCGGGTAATCTCTCTACTGGTCCACATCTACACTTCGAACTTATCACAGGAGCGGGTCATATCAATCCGCTTAAGCATCTTCCTGCTGCGGGGGTAGAGCTTCGAAAGTAGCCGTAGCATAGTCGTCGGTCATACCGGCAATGTGATCTTTTACAGCTTCTGCAAGGTTACCGCCATTTGCTTTTTGCAATGTCATCACCTGTTTATTTGGGGTGCTATGGAAGTGGTCACACAATGCGATAACAATACGTTTTCCATGTTCTGTTCTTTGTAATACATCCGGATGTAAGTACATATTTAGCATTAGGTAATTGCGAAGCTCATCTAGTTTTTTGCGCATATCAGTAGAAAATCGCACAGGGTTATCCGATCGCTCATACACGTCATCAAGTGTTTTGATGTTCTGCGCGTCGATTTGTTTCTCGGTTTCTGCGTAGAGATCTGTTACCAGCGCATCAACGATGGCGCTATTAAGAGAGGCGTGGGTTTTTCGTGCTTGTGCGTATTGAATCAATTCCACTTGGCTGAGATCTTTCATCGTAAGAATGTTCTCACGTAGTCCATCATCAACATCGTGACCGGTATAGGCGATCTCATCTGCGATATTGACAACGAGTGCTTCTAAAGAAGGATTGCGGGGTATGGAATCTTCTGGGTTATCATGTGGTGTGCGGTGTTTCATCATTCCTTCTAACACTTCTCGGTTGGGGTTGAGCCCTTGTGCCAGAGGAGGGTGATGAGCAAGAACCTCGACGATACGTAGAGATTGCTTGTTGTGCTCAAAAGAAGATTGATGGTCTTTCATCCAAGCGTTTAGAGCAGCTTCTCCAGAGTGACCAAAAGGAGGATGTCCCAAGTCATGCGCAAGAGCGATGCATTCCACCAAATCTTCATTAAGACCCAATGCTCGTGCAATATTACGGCTAATAATGACGACTTCTGCTGTGTGTGTAAGTCTTGTGCGGTTGTGGTCTCCTTCTCCAGAGACAAATACCTGTGTTTTTCCCATAAGACGCCGCATTTCCTTTGCATAGACGATACGATCTCTATCACGCACAAATGGGCCCCTCGTGCTGTCAGGGGCTTCTTTTACCTTTCTTCCTAGTGTTCCCTGGTGAGGGACAGCGTAGGGGGCTAGAAGAGTGTTAGCTGCCGTCAGGCGATCTTCGAGATTCTTCATTGGATAGTAATCCTATATAAAAATCCTGCGAAGCGGAATAAGAAAAACCCCACTCTTGCAGTGATCCGCAGTTGAGCGAGGTTAGATCCGTGTACTAATCTCCAGGTGATCGTCGTCCGATTACGCCTGTCCCCTGTAAGTTAGGTGGGTGGTTGCAACGTAGATCCGCAGATCTACATGATTTAACCTCCCTGGGAACGCTGATTGAGAAGAAACGTAACCGATTCAGAACGAATCATCTAGAACAGAACTTATGGTAGAGACCTAGGGGTAGACTGTCCAAGAAGAGAGCTTGCGTGAGGTATTTATCTCAGTGCAAAACGTGTGTTTGTACGGTGGAACTACCAGTAAGCAAAGTTAACATTTAGCCCAACCTACTTAACAAAAGTCTGATCAACTTATCAGAGCAGTGTAAGAACTAAAACGTTACTCAGGCACGCTAAAAAACTCTCCTGAACACAAATGTGCCAGGAGAGTGGGTCTCTACTTGTCAGCTCACTTCTTTTTCCCTGCAGCAACACGGTCTGCAAGGAATTTTGAACGCAGTTCGTGGAACCGGGTTGTCATCTCCGAGGCGGAGAGGAGGTTCCCGGCTGCCAGTTCTTTGTCCAAATGCAGGATGATGATCGATTCGAACATCATCATCCTTGTTGCTTCGTCTTCCCCGCCAAGTGCGAGGAGGTTCTTGAAGTCTGCGTGATCGAAATCGATTTCGACCTTGCCAGCCTTGCCTTTCTTCTTTCCTTTCATGAAGAGGCAATCCTGTTGCAAGATGACAGGCTCCGGTTGCGGCACCGTTGACACGCGGGGGTAGTACGTCTTGCCGTCCAGCACGAAGCTGGGAGTGTCGGCAGGCACGACTTCGAATCTTCCCGTGCATTGAATGGTGTCGTTGTCCACATCCCAACATTCGATTTCGTAGACACCGAGTTTCGCCTCGTCCGCGACGGTGAGGGTTGTTCCCAACCCCTTCGTGTTGGAGAGGCGAATTCCACGCGTTTTCGTGACCAACTTCCATCCGATGTTCCCACTCGTGCTTTCGTGGTTTCGGGCGCGGAAGCGTTGCGTGCTTCCTTGCTCGACGGGAACGTTCGGCGGCGAGATCTGTAACTTCTTCTCGTCGACCACTTGGATGCGGACTTCCGCACACTGCTCGTGATCCTGCTTGTTGCGAACGACCAGCGTGCCGCTTCCAACTTTCTGCGCGGTGAAGATCGTGCTTTTTCCAGTTTCCTTAGAAATTGCACCACATTCACTAACTCCATCCGTCACCCACTCGAGGTCTGTCTCTTTGATGCCTTCATGGAAGGTAACCTCGATTGGTTGTGTTTCTCCCGCGATGGCGTGGAACCATCCCGGCTTTACACTGATCGCGGGCCGTTTCGTTTCTTTCTCTTCCTCTTTCGCTGTGCCAGAGGGGAGGCCGTCTTCTACGGTTTCTTCAGAGTCCTCGTCGGCCAATGTGCCCTTGCCAGGGTCAAAGGCCTTCTTGAGTTCTCTGCAGAAATCCACGAGGCTTTTCTTTCTTTTTGACCTCGCTTCTTCTGCCTCTTTCTTCGCGTAGGCTTCTTCGATCAGAGGTCCGACCACATCCGCCAGGAACCTGATGACATGTTTGTGCATGCCATCGTAGACGCTGTCTTTCAGCGTCTTTCGGTCCTCGGCAGCGTGCTCGTTGAGACCTTCTATGAAGACGTATCCGAAGAGATGACTTCGGGAGGTCAGCAACGAAGGGAGGGCATCCTGCAAGTCTGTTTCGGGCAGACTCATCAGGAAATCCCACAGAGAGCAAATTGTATTCTTTGCTCCCCCCAACTTAATGTCGTCGTTGCCCCTCTCTAACTTCTCGGGCATGTACAGATCGACGAGACAATCGCCGAGCGCCGCAGCTGCTTCCGCGCCGAGTTCTTCTTCGAGCGCAGCTCGATCAAAACTCTGCGTGAAACTTTTTGCGACTGCCCTCGGTTTGAGGTTTTTGCCGTTCACCGTGACTTGCCGTTCAAGTCGCGGTGAGAGGTGCTTCCCCAATTCATCGATGATCTGTTTCACTGACGGCATTCCTTTCCAATGCTCATCTGAAACAGTGATGTCGACGACAGACCCATGCGCTTTTGGCGGAAGATGCCAATGACTCGGCTTGGAACATGGTGTCCATTTTCGAGCCGTCGTGTCTCCTTCCCAGATCGCTTGCGCGTCAGCTCTGCTGAGAGACGTTTTGTAGAACCCCGCATCCTCATGCGAGGAGGAACACGGAGTGATGCAGTCTGCAAATCGCAGAGTCTGCAGTCGCCCTGTTCCATGTTGTCCTGTGGGTTTCTTCTTGCCGCTTCGGTCCGTCTTTTCTGACTCAAAGAGCCAGAAGAACCCCTTTTTCTGCCGTGCGCCGAATCCACGACCATTGTCATGGATTCGAAATTCCTTCTTCGATTTTTCGATGAAGATACGGATGTCATCCGCACCCTCATCTTCGCCATTGGTCACGAGTTCCCTCAGGGCTTCGACCACTCTGGTGAGAGTCGGACGATACTTTGGACAGACCGAACGGAACGCCCGTTCGCGGTTGATGACAGGAGCGACACTTACGCTTTTGTCAGCTTGTTGTTTCTTGGCCATGGTTTTTCAGCTTTCTGATTTGAGAAAAGAAATGTTAGAGACTTTTTCGAAGTTTTTCCAAGCGTGCAACTGCTGCAGTTGGAATTACTTCCTGAACGATTTCTGCAGCGTTCAAGAGCGCTTCCAGCTCTTGCCCTAGTTCGCGGTAGCACAGAGCCCGCACCTCTTCATCGCTATTTTGTGCCACAAGGTTTAACCTGCGACGCAATTCTTCGATGAGAAGCTTGGTATCTGCTACTTCCTGTTTCGTCACGACACCTTTCAGTCTCTTGAAGTTTCTTTGTGTCAGAACGAAACGCACACCACCGAGGTTCTGGTCCTCGAACTCCGCAACGCCGGCAAGGAGCCGGTCGTAATACGGAGATGCGACGACACCATCAGGAGCTGAGGGGTGTCCTCGCTCCGGTGGCAGGTCACCTGGTGGTGCAGCCGAGCCTTTACTCAATTTTCTTCGCATTGCTGCGAGGAGTTTTGCGTAGTAAGCCCGTTCGCGCATAGTACTATCGTCGACAGTGCCTTCTTTTTCCATGTCGAGGTAGCGAGAGATAGTGTCTCTATCTTTCTTTAGAACATTCGCACAGGACGAGATAGCCTTCCAGAGACCCGCGTCTTTTCCTCGTTGAAGGAGGTCTTGAAGTGGATGTTCTGTCGAGGCCGGAGGAATACTTGGCGGTGGAGCTGCGTCGATTAGCTTTTGCATTGCTGCAATTGCCAATAAGACGTTTTCTCCATGAATAAAACCCGCCGCATATCCTCCAAATGTACTTCGGGGTATGCCGATCTTTTCGGCACAGTCCTTCTGGTTGACCCAGTACCCGAGCAGCTTGCCTTCCTTGACCTTTGCTCGGAACTGTTTGTTCTCGATTCGCATTTCTTTCTTCGAAGTCTTCTTCATTTTACTGTTCCTTTGAGTTGGGTGATCCGATTGATTCGGTAAATTGTATAGTGAGCCGACGGTGTAAAGGACCGTCCCAAATAGCAAAAAAAGGCACAAAAATGTGCCAAATTGCCAAATGGGCACAATATTATACGCTATTTCGACCATTAGTCAATTGCCTATAGTGCTAAGAAAAGCCCCATACATCGATTGTACGGGGCTTTGCTCGTTGGCGGGTGGCGTGCTGTTCACTGGGTCACGAGACCCAACAATTTTTTCGAAATGTCTCCTGTGACGGGGATTCTCACGACGAGGTCAAATCCGCCTTTGTTGGGTACGAGTTCAACGTTCTGTCCCCGAAATGATCGGGTAGGAGCGTCGAAAACGATGCGATCTTCGTGTTTTACCCCGAGAAGTTCGTTGCAAAACACCCTCACAGGAATACCTGTGTCTGCATTCAATGCTGACAATACAGCCGGTGTTACAACAGGTGTTACTGTTGCAGGTCTTCGTCCGAGATTCTCCAGAGGAGATTCACGGATGGTGAGGGTTTTGAGGTCCACACCCAGAAGTTCTGCTACGTCCGTCAAGAAGTCTTTGTTGGGGAACCGTGTTCCCCGAACGTATGACTTCACCATTGCAGTTGTCCACTGCAACTTCCCTGCAGCTTCAAGTTGACTGTGTAGTGCAGCGTGACCACGTCCACAGAGGGCTGTGGTCAGAGCTGTAAAGCGATCTGCAGCCAGTTTCTTACGGGTTTTCAGGACAGCTGTTCGTTTCTCCAACTTGGATTTCCCCGCCTTGGGCGCAGCAGATTTTGCTTTGCATCCGCCACTGGATTTTTTTTCTTCGGAGGTCAATTCTCCCGCAAGAAGGCGGTTGACGGGAACTTCGAGAGCTGCCGCGTATCGCACGGCATCCTCCTGTCGCAGGAGGATAGATTTTTTGTCCTTTCTACGAATTCGAGTGATGCGGTTCGCTTCATCCGCGACATTTGCGGGCTTGGCAGCTACCGATTCCGCAAGCTGCTTGATCGTGAATCCACGATCTTGCATAGCAAGCACTAATGCTTGTCGTCGACTAGTTTGTAATCTGGACATGGCTTCGTGAACTCCTAAGTATGCATACCGTGCATTGCGGTTGCCCAGGTGAAGGGCAGTGTTTTAGTTTTATTAGCACGCCGATAGTGCCAAGGAACAATCCAAGCGTGTTTTTGGGTGCTTGGTTATGCACTTTACCATAAATTCTAGAAAAGTCCATTATTTACGCATCATTTCCACCCGTTCTCCTCTTCGTTGTTTTCTTCTTCTTGCCACCCCAATTCTGTTTCTGTCTATCAGCTTTTTGAGCATCACGGTGTGTTTTCAGTAGATCGAATTCTTCTTCTTTTAGGGCCATTTCATTCTGCTCTGCATAGTCAAATATTCTATGTGTTGGCAAAAACATCTCGTTGATTTTATTGGCCCACCTGGTCATGTAGTGCGGTGCTCTACGGAAATCGTGCATCTCTGTATTTGAAGGACGGTAGTTCATGGCGTGTATAGGAACATCTCCAGTGAGTTGTGCATCACTGAGCGCAGTACAGATCTCGTCTTCTGAGGGAGTATCGTTGCCCCCAAAGGTTTCGATCCAGAATGTTCGAATAGTTGCCGCTGTAAATCCCCATGTCGTGTGTCGAGGATGTCTGTTTCCTATCTGGGCTGTCATAAGCTTTATGAGTGATGTTTGCAGTTCGCTTAGCGTAAGCTCTGGAAGACTGTCGACATTGGCACTGCCATTTGATGATGGCTTAGGAGCCGACTTAGATGCTGGCTTAGGAACTGGCTCTTTCTTTGCTTTTGCTGAAGGATTCAAAAATGCCTGTACGATCTGTAAAGACTCAATAAAAATTTGTTCGATTTGGGCTGGGGATTGTTTGTCATGCTTTGATCCCATTTTTGCTTTCTCTAGTTCTTTTTCTGAGAATTTTACCCCTATTCCTGCCTGTTCTATAGATAATTCCATTCCACGAATATGGCTTTGATCCACAGTTCCCACTTCTTCTTTTGCTGCGTCCAGAGTCATAATAAATTCTGGAATTTCTTGTAGGCGATCTCTGTCTTCATCCGGTAGGAATTCTTGCATGCATACACCAAAGGTTTCCCTTGTTGCTTTGCTGTGAAACTTTTGTGCACGTTGTGCAGAGCCAGAAAGAGTTTTGTATTCCTCGTGTAATGCATTTATAGCCTCTCGCATTTTTTCTAGTTGTGCTTGTAGATCTTTGAATATTTGAAGTTTCGTAATTGCACTCTTCAAAAATTCTGCAGATTGCTGTATATCTGCTCGGGGACTTTGCTTAAAGTCACCAGTGTCGATTTCGATCCTACAGTGGTTAAAAAGTTTACTCGTTTCTGCTGAGAACAATTCTGTTATCAGATTCCCCATTGTTTCACCGAGTGTGTCTGCTTGTGATTCAAGTTCTACAAGCTGCGCATCTAGTTGATTTGCTTCGCCAGTGATGCGTTTTATAGATGCTTGGACAGTAGTCCATTCTTCAATCATTGCAGCGCGTGCTCGCATAGCTATATGCAACACTTCGAGTTCTAGTTCTCCTTCTATTTCAGTTTCTGCAGCAGGGGGAGCAGCTACAGGCTCTACAGTTTCTGTAGTTACAACTACAGATTTTACAGCTACTTGTTCTACATCAGTAGGAGATTCTTCAATCACAGGTTCTGCAACTACAGGTATTCCAGCAACTGGCTCTACAACTTCAGGTACATCAGTCACTAGCTCTACAGCTACAGCTACAGCTACAGGTATTCCAGCAACTGGCTCTACAACTTCAGGTACATCAGTCTCAGGTTCTACATCAGTAGGAGCTTCTTCAGTCACAGGCTCTACAACTACTGTTGATAATCCTGCTGTAGCAATTTCATCTTCTCTCTTCAGCTCTATCAGAGTTTCTACAATCAGACTTTCGATAAACGGAATCTCGCGAAGAGATAGCTTGTCTTTCCCCCTTTTAATATTCACTCCCATACGAAGACGTCTAGCTAATGCGGTATCAATCTTTTTGCATGATCGAACCATAGCAAGTGCAACATTGCGCTCTTGTTGTGTTGAAGCATCTGGATCTACTTCTTCCGATTTAGGGGCTACTGTAGGAGTGTATTCCTCTACAGGCTTTAATAAAGCGGCAGCAGTAATCGCTTGGTTCATAAGCGTATGGCCGTAGACTTCTTCTACTGCTTTATCAGAATCGCCATAGAGAGTTGCGTTAAGACTTCTCCAGAGAGTAGTACGCAATTCAGTATGAAGACGAACGTCCGTAGTATCAGTAATACCTGTAGGGATTATCAACGTCGTCATGTGATCTAGTTCGCGCTTATCAAATTCTAGAACACTTTGTTCTTTAACTGCTTGCGCCTTAGCAGGTGCTATTGGCCTAGCAGGAAGACCTTGTGCAAACGCTGCGACTGCAGCTGCATCTTGTTGCGATATAACTGGTTGCGATTCTGGTTGCAACTTCACGGGGGCTGATGTTGATATCTTCCTTGCTACAACTGGATCTGCTGCTGACTTCTCATCTACTACAACTGGATCTGCTGCTGACTTATCATCTGCTACAACTGGAGATGCTGCTGACTTATCATCTGCTACAACTGGAGATGCTGCTAGGCGCCTCTTTTTAGGTGTAATCGATGCAGCCATAATTCTTTGAATATCTGCCATTGAGCGCAGAGAAAATCCTCCGTGATATTTCGTATTGAGATGCACAGCAATTTCTGCACAGAGATCAGCCTTTTTGGCTGCTGATTTAATTCTTCTGCGTTTTGCGGGTGTTCTACCCGCAATATATTCGCGCTCAAATTGTTGCAGTGGAAAGTCTTCTCCTTGTTCTACTTTTTCCCAGAGAAGTACGGTCTGTATGTCATCCGCATTATCATATCGAATATGTTCTTTTATATCCGATAACATGTAGACCATTTCTTCATCCTCTGAGATGCCATCCATGCATGTGCGTAGAGAGCTAATTATTGTAGTGTGTAATGCTCCTTCGATAGCAGGTGGCAGAGAGAATTTTTCTAATGATATCGGTAGTAGTAGTGCTTGTTGCATATCCTGCAAATCTAATGGTTGAGCATTTGCACATATTTTTCCTATGTGAGCCTCCAGTGCTATGCATACAGTAGAGAGGTTCTTGATAGTGCCTGCAGTAACTTGCTCCGATAAATTGATTGGCGGTTCACTAATTTGCGAAAGAAAATCCCAGTACTTTTCGTGCAAAAGATTGACGAGTTTTTCACCAATAAATTTTGCGCGCTCCTTTTCGGAATATACATCGACAAGCGCATATGCTTCTTCGACTGGAGTAAGAGGAACTTCAGGCTCTGGAGGAGTTACAGGATCCCAGTCTGGCACGAAGGGCTTCTTCGTTTGTTGTCCTGCATCCTTCGCCTCTGTAATTTCTCCTGCACGTGCTTGCACTCGTTGTTGTACATCGCCTAATTGCTGGAGCAGTTCCTGTTGCAGTTTCGAACGACCAGCTGGAACTGATTTACGTGCATCATCCACCAGTGATTCTATAGATTCACAAAGCCCATTTGCCCCCTGTATTTGATCCAATTTTATAACTTTTACAGGTGCCAAATTACGTATTGCTTCTGGTATTTGCGTACGGACAATGTCCAAAAGAGGTTCAAGATCTCTGCCCCCTTTACGATCAGCTGTTTTTGCGAGTCGTTTACGCAGATTTATAACGATAGTTTCTATAGCAACAAGGGCTGTGGCATGTTGTTCTAAAAACCATGCTCTCCCTACCGGCAGTTCTTTCTGGTCTAATTGACCTGCGTCAGCAGCAGCTTTCGCCAGTGATGGGCGCTTCTTTTTAGCCATAAGATATCCTTATATATACTAAATAATTAGTAGCATAGTAATGAATTAGTTAAAAATGTCAATTAAATGGATATTTGTACTTAAATCGTCAATATAAGCATATTTGATTGCCCATTCTGGACGCTTTTCCTGTCTCCCCCTCTATAACTCCAATACGATTCATGTTGGCAACAGGTGCAGTCTGGGTGCCGAAAGAAATTTTGGGGGAGTACCCCTGCCGCCACCATTTGATCTTGGGCCACTTTTTGGAGATCTACGCACCTCCCATCAACGTACTGAGTATCGATCTCTGGCAGCTCTAATTTGGGGTCCGAAAACTCTGCACAGGCCTTACAGAGCGAGGGGCCAGCAGTGACAAAAATCTGCGAAATATCAGTCTCAAATGTATCAGAAAAGACCCGAAAAAATTCTGGTATCGCACCAGCGACGATACCCTTCCATCCGGCATGTAACACACCGCCAATGTGGAGCACCGGATCATACACCGCGAAGTTCTGACAGTCGGCCGCGCGGATAAAGAGATGTAATCCTTTTTGGTCAGTTATTACTCCATCCGCTTCTTCGGAACTTTCCATTGGTTCGCGAGAAAGTATTGTGCGATTTCCATGGATTTGATTAAGGCAAACTCGGGGGTCGGGAACGTTGCGATCATCATTCTTCGTTAAAAAACGACAGTCTATTCGATCAGTAAATTGCGGGAAGAGCGTGATCATTTTTGATTCTTTAACAGTGCAGGAATTTCTCCCACAACATCTGTAGCGGTGAAGCTGTACCCTTTTTCTTTCTCGAGTTTCTCGGCTGCCTTTTTTAGAATGGCACACGCATCTTTTGCAGCATCTACGGATGCCATGCGTTGGGCGATCAGTCCAGCGATGAGACCTGCTAGTACATCACCTGTTCCGCCAGTAGTAAGCCCTGCGTTTCCTCCAGCTATTTCATCCGTTGCATGTGCGCTAAAGACTTTGTCTGTCTGCCCCTTTAGGACAATGATCGCCTGATACTCGTTTGCAATGTCCTGTAAATCATTCTCTTCGACTCCCATACGTTCGAGCTCTCCGAGGTGGGGAGTGAGGATTGCCTGCTTACCGCGGACAAGATCTAATGTATTTTCTTGGAGTGCCGTTGCATCGAGTACCATCGGCGTTGTGCACGATGCGATAATTTCTTCGAGTGCGTGAACGCGCTCTCCAGTTTTGGCGATACCCGAACCAAGAACTACACAGTCGAGTGGGGCGATCAGTTCCAAAATAGATTCGATATCACTGTCTGCAATATCATCTCCATCAAACGGATGCACAAATGCATTCAGTGTCCAACTCTTTGCCGCTTCGCTATGGCACTGTGGTAAACAAATACTCAGTGTATCGATCCCGCTCGCCTCAGCAGCTAGCGCATTGAGGATAGGTGCACCGTGTATGTACGTACTACCACCAACAACTGCTACTTTTCCATTATCGCCTTTGTGGGAGGAAGGATCTCTTTGCATCAGACAGAGTGTACACGCTATCGATGATTCTTGAGAAGTGACAACCGAGAACTGACAACTAGTACAGGAAATCTGCTACACTAATGCCCATGTTCGAACTTGCTACAGTCATATTCATCATCCTTGTCTTCTCGGGATTCTTTTCTGGAGCAGAGGCAGCGCTCGTTAGTATTACTGACCCAGAGGTTCATGCGTTAATGCAGAAGAAGCGCATGGGTTCTGCGACACTGAATCGTGTAAACAAGCAGCTGAATAGATCGGTAATAACGATCGTCGTATGGAACAATGTGGTAAACATTGTAGGTTCTATTACCGTGGGTCAGATTGTCATCAACATGTACGGTGATGCCATACTTGCGGTGATTACTACAGGACTCACATTCGGTATCATCGTCTTCTCAGAAATTATTCCAAAAGCTATTGGTATTCACTACGCAGAGCGTGTTGCCTTACTAACAGCACCATTTATTCTGGCACTGACTATAGTAATGCTTCCGATTATTGTTGGCCTAGAATGGGTAACCAATTTATTTAAGAAAGGAGAACGCAAAGTAGGAACCGAAGAGCAGATTCGATCTCTTGTAACGATTGGCCGTAGCAAAGGTCACATCGAAAGTGACGAAGGGCAACTGATTCATCGTGCCTTCATCCTCAACGACAAAAAAGCAGCAGATATCATGACGGAACTCAAAGATATCATTGGTGTGAATACCGAAGATTCTATTAAAGAAGTCTGGCAGAAGATAGACCACGAAGCACACTCAAGATACCCAGTTTTTGGTGCATCAATGCACGAAATTATCGGCATGATCTTAAAGCAAGATGTACTGCAATCACTGTATGAAAAACAGGGTGGTGAATCTGTTGCATCAATTACACGAGAGGTTCTTACCGTACAGTCTGATATGAGGAGCGATGAACTGATCGCATTATTTCGCGACAAGCACATTCATCAAGCTGTTGTGCAAGAAGACGGCCACACTGTAGGGCTTGTGACACTCGAAGATGTACTCGAAGAGTTAGTCGGAGAGATCGAAGACGAGACCGATGTAGAAGTGGATAGAGGATAAAACAGCGCGGGTCTTCGGCCAGCATTGTAGAAGTATTAAGTAGATCACGTGATTTGTGATACGTGATTAGTACAACATAATCGAATGACAAATCACCAATCAACAATCACATTACCAACAAGAGCACTCCTACTGATCTGCCGGCAGGCAGGGGTGCGGTGAGAAGTAGAATTTAAAAACAGTCCTGCCTCGAGTGTGAGGCAGGACTTTTTCTTGTATCGGTGGTTATACCGACGATCACTATTTGGTGGCAACGAGCCGAGTTACCTCCTCGATTATTTGGATGGTAGCGAGCTCGTCGAATCTTTTAATGGCATCTACAACGTTTGCATTTACCACACGAAGGGCAAAGTTCGCGCTGTTCCTATCTGCTTGATCTTGCAAGACTTTCAGTACTTCAAGAAAGCGTACGTCGATTTTCTCTACTTTAGAGAGATCGATGAGGACAGTGTAGCCCTCAGTACAGATTTCGACTGCACTACACGCCTCTTTTTTGAATAGCTTGGGGTCCACTGCCCCGGCAAGAACTTTCCGATTGATTGTGAGAATGACAAGAGCGCCATCCATTGTTCTTTCAAAAATGGCAGACATCAGTTTCTCCCTGCTCTGGTGTAAAAAGACCGTGGTCACACGTGACCAACACAAGTAAGTACATTAAAACTTACTTCTTATAAGTTGTCAAATACTTCAAGCATCTTCTCTCTAAACCGCTCTGCAGAGAACTGAGCGGCATGTTTACGGATCAAACACTCATCAAAATGCATCCCCTCAAATTTCTGTATAGCATCTACTACAGAATCAACAGTCTGCTCTCCAAAGTAGACCCCTGTCTCCCCGTCAATTACGGTATCCAGCACACCTCCTTTTCCAAATGCAACGACGGGAGTGCCGCAGGCTTGCGCCTCTAGTGGTACAACTCCTGCATCTTCGAACGGTGCAAAGAGGAATGCTTTTGCATTGCTGTAGAGTTCAGGAAGTTTCTCATCAGGGACAAAGCCAAGCATTTCTACAGTAGGTCCTGCCATTGCTTTAAGACGATCAAAATCTTTTCCTGATCCTCCAACCTTAAGAGGGATCTTCATCTTGTTTGCTGCTTCTATCAGAAGATCTGTTCGCTTGTACGGAACGTGGCGGCCGACGGTAAGATAGTAGGAATCGGTTGTCGGTTGTCGGTTGTCGGTTTCGAAGAAGCGCTCAGAAACTGGGGGGTGAATAACGACAGAGTCACGATTATAAATCCGTTTGATGCGTTCCTGCACTGTTGTGGAGTTTGCGATAAATTGATCGACACGTTGTGCAGAAGTAAGATCCCACTTACGAATCTGTTTCAACTTCTGCTTAATCGTTCTACGAAGAAACTGCGGTATCTTAAAGTCATCAAGATACTCATCTTCCATCTCCCATGCGTAGCGCATAGGTGTATGGCAGTAACAAATGTGGCGTGCAGTACTGGGAGGAATGATTCCCTTACCAATAGCATGAGAGGAACTTAAGATCACATCAAAGCCGCGAAGATCAATCGTTTCTATTGCACGTGGCATCCATGGGAGTAGCCACTGATGATTTCCTGTGAGCTTGTACCATTTTTGTAGGCTGGTTGTTCGAATATCTGCAGTAGCTAGTGGGCCAATATTTGATCGATGTACTACGGTCGTAAAAATCGGCGCATTTGGCCATAGATGATGCATCTGAGCGATGACATGTTCTGCCCCTGCGTAGACAGGGAGCCAGTCGGCGACGATAGCAAGTTTCATGAGTTCATTGTGATGGTTTGTGGGAAAGACTTCCAGCACTTAAGATGGTACCGTGCCCCTCAAAAAATCCCGACGGCTTCCCAAAAAATACGCCAGACGTGTCTCACCAGACACAAAGCGCTATGTAAAGCGCCATATGGACCGTAAAAGCAAGCGTAGAAAGGAGAAATGGCGAAGACTAAAGCGCAGGATCGAAGTGATGCGGGATGACATTCGAGCATCTGCCGTACGGTGGACAATGGCTGCATTGATCATAATTGGCCTATTGGTATTCGGATTCCTCCTCTTTTCTCCAGTGATTCAAGTACGAGAAATTCAGGTCAGCCGCTTAAGTCCTCGCCTTGATATAGAAGAAGTACAAGAGTCACTTATGCCAATGTTTGGGAGGCATATGTTCTTTCTTTCATCTTTTGAAATTGCCAGCTTGCTGCAAGACAGCATTCCAGACATCGATGAGATTACTGTTGGAAAAACCTATCCCGGAACAATGCACGTGCGTATTACACTACATCCACTCGTTGCACGACTTAATATCGAAGAACCTGATAGCGCAGGAGGCACAGGAACGGGGACTTCTATCGACTTTCTAACGAAACAAGGTATTTACATAGCAACAACTGCGGCGCGTGACATAGAGACTCTGCCACAGTTTTCTATTGTGGACTGGGGGGTCCGGCCTGATCCAGGAACGCTGCTAATTCAACCAAAATTTTTAGAGCGTATGAATGCATCTGAACTTACGTTGCTTCGGCAGTTTGGACAGGAGGTGTCCAGGCGTACTGTGTACTTACGAGCACAGGAATTTCATTTATTGATAGACGGAAAAGAGCTCTGGTTTGATTTGAGAAATCCCTTAGAGCAACAAATGGAACGGTACAGAACATTCCTTCGAGAAGTAGGGTTTGAAGAGGTACGAGACTACATTGATCTGCGTATTGCTGATCGGGTGATGTATCAGTAGCTAATTTTCTACTGATCTGCCAAGGGAAAGCGCTTGACCAGGCACCAAATACCTCCCAATGAAATAGAAGATAACGCTTCTACTCCTTTTGGATAAGGACTATCCTATTACAGATGTATCGATCGCTCCTATCAGTGCTTCTTTTGGGCTTGTTTCCGGCTGGAGATGCCATATCTACTGATATTTCTACATTGGATAAGGTGCATATTGCCCCATCAAGTGAGGCGATAGAGCTTGTAGACCGTCTTTCTGCATCTGGAGTAGTAATTTTTGATGCAGCGAGTGGGCAGCGATTGTATGCAAAGCAAGCACGGGTGCAGCGTCCTATGGCGAGCCTTACAAAGCTTATGACTGCACTAATTATTGTAGAAAATCACGATCTTAATGAAATCGTAACCGTTCCAAAAAGTGTTCTAGATGTAACGGGGAACAAAGCATACCTCCCACCTGGAAAACATTTTGATGTTGGAGATTTGCTCTCGGCTCTTTTAATTAATTCTGCAAATGATGCAGCGGTGACACTTGCACAATTCCACAGTGGTTCTGTTTCTGCTTTTGTAGGAGAAATGAATACGCGTGCTTTGCAATTGGGAATGACGGGGACATCATTTAGAAACCCCGCAGGGCTGGATCATCCAGCACATTGGTCGACACCACAAGACATTGCTTGGCTGACGATGTTTAGCTTGCGCTACGAAGAGATAGCAAGTCGCATGAGTAGTGCAGGGCAGCGGATTGCTAGTAATGAAGGTGACAGTATTCAGTTGTATCACACGCATGCACTTTTGCATGAGGTTGGCCCTGTGATGGCAGGAAAAACAGGAACAACTAGTGATGCGGGACAGTGTTTGGTATCAGTAGTAGAAGGAGTAGATCAATCCTATATCGTTGTTATTTTTAACTCCAACCAACGGTATGAAGATATGCGTACGATTCTCTCTGCGCTAGAGACAGACCCGGAGCCTGTTGCAAGAATTGAACCATGAGTCCGGTCCCTCCAACACATCGTTGGCTTATCAGGCGTATTCAAGTGGCATGTGTTGTCGTATTTTTTGTAGGATCTCTCTTGCCACCGTACATTCCAAAAGCAGCTCTTGCCCCACCAACCCAAACACTCGCTGCACAGAAGTTTTTATTGGTAGAGGATGGTTTTATCAAAAAGACGTCCCCCCTAACAAGGCAAGGGTCTCGCAGGGCATATGCGAAGGGGACAATCCATATTGTAAAAGATGGCGATAGCCTCGAGCGACTTTCTCGGTGGTATCCGGTATCTGTTGATACGATTCGTTGGGCAAACCACTTGCAGGCAGGAGTGCCTATTCGCCCTGGAGACGAGCTCCTTATTTTGCCAGTGGATGGAATACTTCATACGGTTTCTCGTGGACAGACACTCTCGCGCATTGCGCAGCTCTACGATATTCCGATGAATGAAATTATGTCGCAGAACGAACTGAAGAGTGAGTTTATTATGGCGGGGCAACAGCTGATTGTTCCACATGGAAGTCCTATTATCGAAAAACAGGTACAAGTAGCTACTGTAGATGAGCAGCCATCTACAGAGGATCCAGCACAGCCAGTAAAGAAGCCAGTTGAAGTTGTAGTAAAATCTACTGCGCCGTTTACGCCAACGCCAACTGCAGGAGTATTGCAAAAACCGTGTAGCATAACCTGTTTCTACACACAGCGATTCCACGGAGGCCACTTTGCTGTGGATATGCAGGATAAAAGTGGTGGCTCACTTGGGGGACCGATTTACGCTGCAGAAGATGGAATAGTTGTGCGTGCAGATAAGGGATGGAATGGAGGGTACGGTAATGTGATAGAAGTCGATCATGGGAACGGCCTACTGACGCTTTATGGGCACAACAAAGATTTGCATGTCAAAGAAGGGGATCGTGTACAACGCGGACAAACAATCGCTTGGATGGGAAACACAGGGCTTGTGTATGGTGCCACAGGAATCCACGTGCACTTTGAAGTACGTGTCAGTGGTATCAAGAAGAATCCGGTGTTGTATTTGGAATAGCAGTTAACAATTAACAGTTAACTTTTTACGTAGAATGATAATTATCAAACTGGTAATTAGTGTAAATAGACTAATCCAGTTGCTGATGTGTTGGAGTGGAGACATCTTCCAGGTTGTCTTTTGTCCGGTGCGAAATCGTTCGAGGTTCTCTTTGTCGGATGCAAGAATACGATCACCAGATTCACAATCATTTGCCTTGGGATACACCATGCATGCAGGGTTATACATGTTCAGAAATCCATTACTTTCCTGCATTACTGGACCAACAGTTATTGTGTCGGGCACATTCGAAGTACCGAGTAACATCGGTTCGCTACAGTAAATGTGGTTACCACCAAAGATGAGTGGAATAAAACCACTGTGCCCCATTTCACGCATATCGAAAGCGTCTTCGACATCCAGATCCATGTAGTCTTCTTGCGTCTCTAGGGCTGCAATAATTTCGGGGTAGGGCAGTGTGCGTGGAAGAGTATTGGTGTGCAAAATACCGTAGTATCCCCAGACAAAAGCGACGATTGTCACTACTCCTCCTGCAATAACGAAGTTGCGTGAGTAGCGTGCAAAGCACTGCTGCAAACCCCACACTCCAGTGATAATAGGTAAGAAGGAAAACGCATAGAGCCAGCGCATATTAACGTGGAGCCCCCTGAATATTGGCAGGTGCTCGAGTGGGGTTACCATCCATCCGTATCCTTGCATGAGTTGCATGAGGAACATCAAAAGAATCATTGATACTAAAGCAGTCACTATCAGTAGATATTTGTGATTCAAGATTGCAGATCGCCTTTTCCAGAGAAGGTACACGCTGCAGCCAAGACCGACCAAAATCACAGGTGATACGAGGAAGCTGTACTCATGAAACGCTCCCCATTTACCCATACCAAACTCCCAGTAGAGATCATTGTTCTGTGGTAGAGCAAACAGTGCGCGGAAAATATAGACCAAGATACTCGTGTCATCCCACAGGCGCTCAAATGGTACCTCTCGCGGAAAGTATCTGAGAAAACTAAACGTAGCAACGAGCTTGCTGCTGTTGATGAGTGCTCCACCAATAGCACAGGCAATGACGTTCTTCATGAATACTTTCAATCGAGAGCGCAGATCAGAAGCGTGCAATATCAATTCATATGGCAGTAGCGCAACGACCGCAAAGAGTGCCATGACAGCAACCATATAGCCACCGCTATAGAGGATGTAGGCAGTTGCAAGCGCAAACCATGCAGCTTTTACTATCAATTCTTTTACGGAGTGCTGACGTCGATCAAACAGCAACCAAAGCAGCCATCCAATAATAGGCATACTATGGAAGACAACGTGCCCCGGAATCATGTGCATAAAGTGATATCCATGCGCTGTAATAATCAGAGCCAGTAGATGTGCCCAGTGTAGATTCAACTTGATCAAATCTCGTCCTACGCGATACCAACCAACGTAGGCAATAGCCATCGAGATCAAGATCGTAAGACGAACAGCGAGCCACATATCCAAAAACAGCACGAGGAATTGCTGCAGACTGTAGTACATAGATTGTGGATTGGCATATTCCGGAAATCCTCCACACATGTGTGGGGTGTAGTAGAACATCGAAAGGCCTTGGCGCATAAAGTGCCACTTCCCATCCAAAAGCTTTGGGAAGAAGTAGAAGTAATCATGTCCAAGTATTCCAGCAGAAAGCCCCCAGAAAAATGCGATCAAAAATAACCCCAGAAGGATGAGGTACGGTAGATGTTGGCGGGAGAATTTCATCGTCTACGCCATAGTACAGCAATGATAGCTGCAGAGATAAGCGTCAGCACACTTATCCAGTTGAGGATTCTTTGTACGATAGGAACCTTCCAGTGCGTCTTTTCTCCGGATACAAATTGTGTAAAGTTATCCATATCTGCTACTTCTATACGATCTCCTGGTTTGCAGTTATTTACCTCTGGATAGATAAAACATGCAGGGTTATAGAGGTTCAGCCGATCATCCCAACCTAAATACACATCTCCTGCTTCTAGTGGTTCCATTTCTGGCTTGTCTCCCCAGAGTAGAGGCTCTTCGCAGTACACATGATTGGCGCCGGCAAAGAGGGGAACAAACTCTGCTTGGCCTTCGCCGCGCATATCAATGACACTGTTGACATCAAGGTCTAGAAATCCTTCATTTTGTTTTAGGTGATATTGTACTTCGCTGTAATCCAAAGACCGTGGTGGTGCTATGTCGATCAGCATTGGTACGTACGCGGACAGAAAGGCGAGGAGTGTGAGAAGTGATGCGTAGTACGTGAGGCGTGAGGCGTGAGACGAAAGGCGATTCAAACTCCACACACCTGCTGCAGTCAAAGCAAACGAAAATGGATACACAAATCGCGTATTCATCCGGAGGGATTTAAAGATAGGCAGACCTTCGAGTGGTGTAACGAATACACCATGACCTTGGATCAATTGGAAAAAGAATAGTCCGATCACGATCGAGATTACCAACAGTGGAATGTTCAATTTCCGATGTTTCCACATCAACCACATTCCACAGAGCAGCCCGATGAGAACCACCGGCGATAGGTACATACTGTACTCATGAATGGCACCCCAATCAGGGATTCCATACTGCACAAACAGCCCTTCGTTCTGCGGAAAAGACCAGAGTGCATTTAAAATATACCCGAAAGTATTCGACCCTTCTGCGAGACGATCAAATGGTAAGTTACGCGGGAAAAATCGCATCAAACTAAAGATGGCATACAGCTTTCCACCATTCATCAGTAGCGCTGCTAGTGTGCATCCAATGATACGTAATCCCAGTACTCGAGATCGATCACGAATTGTTTTTCGATTCAGGATCAACTCTAGCGCCAAGAAGATTGCAAATGCAGCGGCACCAAAAACACCGACCATAAATCCACCACTATGAATAATATTCGCAGTGATAAATCCAAATGCTGCAGACTTTGCTATCAACGATTTCCAAGTATCACGGGTGCGTTCAAGCAGTAACCACAGTAGCAGTCCTATCAGTGGCATCGTATAATAAATAGCGTGTCCTGCCATCATGTGCATCAGATAAAAACCGTGTGCGATAATAATTAAGGCAAACACGTGCGCCCAGTTCCATCGCAGTTTGATGACATCTCTTCCAAATAAATACCAACCCCAGTACCCAATCATCATCGCCACTGCCATCACCAGTTGCATCGCAATCCATAGATCAAGCTTCAGAGAAAGAATCTGAAGGAGGCTATAGTACATTGATTGCGGGTTGCCAAACTCTGGGAACCCTCCACAGTAGTGAGGGGTATACAGAAATGGCGCTAGGCCCTGACGCATAAAGTGCCAGTTGCCATCGAGAAGCTTAGGGAAGAAGTAGTTGTAGTCGTGCCCGATAGCGTCGCCTACATTCAGTCCCCAAAAGAAGATGCCAAGGAAGGCAGCTAGGAATCCGAGATAGGGAAGGTGTTTACGATTGAGCTTCACTCTCTCATAGTACAGGATTTTATGCGTGCAACGCAGAGTGAAGTCATCAGAATAATGATAATCAACAGCGTAGCTATACTTAGTAGATTACCAAGGCTTTGCCATCCAGAGACTTTCCATGTTGTAGGTTTCCCATGCGTAAAAGCGACTAGGTTGCTGTAGTCCTCCAAAGCGATACGATCTCCTGGAGTACAATCATTTGCTTTTGGATACACGAGACAAGCAGGGTTAAACATATTAAATTGCTCTTCAAATAACCCTTCAACAGTGCCGATAAACAGAGGGTCTAGCTGTACGCCTCCTGTACCCCAGTACACAGGCTCGTAACAAGGAGTGGCAGTAGAGCCATTAAAAATACCATGTGTATCAGAAACTCCGGGGATACTCTCTACTCTTTCTGTGATGAGAGATCGGTAATTCGACGTACGTATATTTTCTTGAATTTGTGGATAAGGAACAGTGTAACCAAAATCTTTTGATTGCAGCATTGGTGCATATGCAAAGATCGCAGAAAAAAGAGTGATACCAATTGTAGTGAAAGCAAATCGATTGTTGTTCCAAGGGCTTTGCGCAATGGTCCAAATAGAAATTCCGCTTAGAAACACAATTGGAATGTACATAAACCGCAGCATTACATGCCATGATGAGAAGAACGGAACTGTTTCGAGTGGGGTAACCAGTAGTCCGTATCCTCGGATAAGCTGCACAAAGAAGATCATGAGAGCTACTGAAATACCTAAGAGCAGAAGAGAGCGTGTTGTGTTTTGCTGGATTGCTTTTCTTTGTTTCCAGAGAAACCATATTCCCAAAAGAAGACCAACAAGAACAATAGGTGATGTAAATCGGCTGTACTCATGAATAGCACCCCAGTCGGGCATATTTACACTAGTAAACAGTGCTGTATTCTGTGGAATAGCCCAGAGAGACTTGAAGAAAAAACCAATGGTAGATGCTCCTTTAGGGAATGTATCAAAGGGAGTCTCTCTCGGGAAAAAGCGCATGTAACTAAGTACAGCTATTAATTTGCTGAGGCAGAGAAAGAGGCCGAGGGATGCACTCATCAATAATCGCGCTCCAAGAGTTTTGCAGCGCTTTTGTGGATTACTACTCAGCAAAAGATCAAAAGTAAGTGCTATGAGCACCGTTCCCATCAAAAGAACAATCACAAAGTATCCTCCGGAGTACAGCATGACAGCGAGTAGGGCTGCAAATGCACAGGATCGAAGCGCGAGAGTTTTACGTGTATCTGTTCGTGGATCAAACAATAACCAAAGCCCCCATCCAATGAGTGGAATAGTGTGGAAGACAATATGCCCAATAAGCATGTGCATGAAGTAATAGCCATTAGCTACGATTACTAGAGCGAGAACATGAGCCCATCTAAGGGGTAGTCGAAGAATATCTTTACCGACTCTGTACCACCCCGTATATCCGACGACCATGGTCATGCACAAACTCAGCAGCACAGCCCGCCACGGATCCATAATGAAGCTAAGAAATTGCGGCAGTGAATAGAACATGTCTTGTGGATTGGCATATATCGGCAGCCCCCCACAGAGTTGTGGTGTATAGAGAAAAGGTTTTAACCCTTGATGGGCAAAATGCCAGTTTCCGGTAAGTAGCCTTGGAAATGTAAAGAAATAATCATGACCGAGTACTTCACTCACATTCATTCCTATAAAAAACAGACAAAAGAACACTGCAAGAAGAGCAATGTAGGGCAGGTGCTTTCGATCAAATTTCACACTGCGTAGTGTACAGGAATGGCGGGGCTGACGAGACAATCTTAGACTTACTGAGGGTGGATCTAAACAGCCTCCACTTCTATGAGTGCATCCTTTGATTTATCCCCACCGTTATAGCGAATATGTATGGAATATTGCTTACCCTGCTCAACAGTTACGGGTTCGTTCAGATAAATAACTTCATCATTCCCGAGGAAATCACATTCATCTCTTTTAATCCGAATATCATCTGTAAGATAAATCAAGCTAGAAATATTTACAGCATTTATCGTGGCATCTTTATTGGCTTTGATAGTAACTCGAGTATCGAGATCTAATGGCTCTTGTTTTTCGAAGCTTACATCGTCGTATTTCTCAGGGTCAGACACAATGTTGATAGCATCAGAAAGCTCTCTTCGTACCTTACTTTTAGCCTGCTCATCAGGAGCTTCCACTAACTCGATAAATGATTCGAGTTTCTTTGGAACAACTCGACCCCCACTCTTTAAGTGCTGAAGAAGGTTATTCATAATTTGCTGCTGAGGTTCTTCCAATAATCCTGTGTACATATTTTCGCTCATGATCACATCAACCTTTTCAGGCGGAACAAAGGTAGTGGCATCTCCATGTATCACTTCGATAGTACCTTCAAATCCGCAAAATTTAATAAACTGATTACAGACTCGTACGGTGTTGGGATTGATTTCTACCGCATAGACTTTTTTAGCTCCTTTTACTGCAGCAATGAGTGCAAGGATACCAGTGCCAGCTCCAGCTTCTACAACAACGTCACCAGGACTCACGTTCGCTTCTAGTACGGTGTCTCCAGAGTGCACTACAGACTCGATAGCATTTTTAAATAACTCTGTACGTTTTTTATCAAAGAGGCATCGTTCAGCGTCTACTGTTTGCAAGCCCCAATCGCCTTCATAATCCAGATCATCTTTTAGTTGCGGTTCACTCTCCTCCATTTGTTCCATGGCCTCTCGGAATAGATCCCCTAGTGCCTCAAAATCAAACCGTTTAATAATCTCCGTTACCTCCTTCTTCCTGTTTTCCAATTGTAACACATCCCTCATTGCCATACTTTTATCGTGGGCTGCTGAATTAGTAGCGTCAGATGGAACTCCTAGAGGGAGTTCTTCTGGCTGCTCCTGAGCATCAGTGTCACTATCCATTTGATAATTCATATGTTTGTTTTGAACATTAATTATAGCATAAATTACTCTATACGCATATTGAGGCAGAAGAGCATTGGCTTATATAAGCCATTTAAATCTGGCGGGGCTGACGAGACGATTTTAGAACTGTTGAAGGTGGATTTGGGAGTGTTGATGCAGAGGATGCAGCCACCGTTGATAGCATAGACAAGTGGACCAATTACTTATATTGTTCCTTTAATGCTTATAATTCGTAATACGGCTTTGTACTGTAAAAAGTACGGGTTGGCAGAAACTTTCTGGCGCATCCAACTTGAATTTCGTCGAAGGATTCTTCGTCCATTTATGGCACGTCTGGTCGAATGGAATGGCAATCGTTGGAAGTTAGATGGCTGTATATTTAATTTGGATCATCCCTTGATTACGACCTATTTAAAAAGTTCATTTGTTTCAAAAATGTATGAGCAAGATTTGAGGCAACTGATAAAAAAACATCTCCATACAGACAAACCGACAGTAGAATTTGGTGCGTCGATTGGCGTCGTTTCGTGCATCACGAATACGTTACTTGATGATCCAAAGGCGCACATTGTTGTTGAGGCAAACCCGGAAGTTATTGATTTATTGGACATGAACAAAAAGGAAAATAAATGCGAATTTACAGTGAAGCATGCTGCGATTGCCTATGGAGTTGATGCTATCCCTTTTTTCATCCACAAAAAATCTACCGGAGGAAGTCTCCACTCTAAAGGCGGTCGAGAAGTGAGGGTACCCACCATTTCTCTGAAGCAACTTCTCGGAGAGAGCGGATTTGATAATATCAATCTCATTGTCGATATTGAAGGTGCTGAAATTTCACTCATAGCTCAAGAAGCTGACTTCATCAGTGATCATGTGCAGACACTGTTTATTGAGATGCATCCAGAATTGGGAAAGGAACTCGTTCGCTCTGATGAAGTACCTCAAGATGACGATTCGTC
>Ga0209501_10000168_pt1 | contig 82013 bp, 119 predicted proteins | sample ArcticOcean_MG_C_4_FD_187434 | JGI IMG/M metagenome (GOLD analysis project Ga0209501, IMG submission 187434) | Marine microbial communities from western Arctic Ocean - ArcticOcean_MG_CB4_134 (SPAdes) (version 2) | ecosystem: Environmental > Aquatic > Marine > Oceanic | place: Arctic Ocean... | reverse complement strand
TTCGTAATGGTCCAACTGCCATCAATGAAGATGGTTTTGATGACATCATGGCAATCATATCATTCCAGAACATTGAGGTGTGTTTGTAATATTCAAACATGTCATCAGATTGTGGTTTCATAAGAATTTACTGTATAATAGTGTGCAATAAATAGATCGATATTATACAGATCTGGTGGACGAAAACGAACTTTGTGTAAAAGTATCAAAAATTGATCCAAAAATCAGATTTTCAGGCTTGATTAACAATAAAGGACGCCTAATAGCAGGTGGAATGATAGGCTCGGTTAAATCACTTGAAGACGAAAAAGAGGATGAAATGTTATTCATGGAACTTGCTCTTCGTGTAAAAATGAGACAGGAATTTGATAAAGATTTTGGCAGAGTGAATTTCACTCTATCACATAGAGAAAAATTAATTGTGATGAGTTTTCCATTTGACAAGAATGTGCTTTTTGTTTCAATGGATAAAAGAAAGGAATTTGATAAAATTCCTTTTAAAATTTTGAAATTAATTGAGAAACTTGACTAGATTTTATAATTTTTAAAGTTCTATTTTTTCTTTTGTTCAATAACTGCTTGTGCTGCTGCAAGTATTGCAGTGGGAATTCTATATGGGGATGCACTGACATATGATACATCTGCGGTATGGCAGAACTTGACTGAATTTGGATCCCCTCCATGCTCGCCACATATTCCAATTTCTAAGTCTTTCTTTATTGCTCTTCCTTGCTTAATTCCAATTTTCATTAGATTTCCTACACCATTCACATCAATTGATTGGAATGGGCTTATTTCTACCAGACCCTTATCCATGTAATCTCCGAGGAATTTTCCTTCTACATCCTCTCTACTAAAGCTAAACACACCTTGTGTCAAATCATTTGTTCCAAAACTGAAGAATTCTGCGGTGTCGGCTAATTCATCTGCTGTCAGACATGCACGAACTACTTCAAGCATTGTACCAAAGTTAATTTTAAATTTCATTTTGTATTTTTTCTGCATTTCTTTTTTTACATCGTCATAGATGTTTTTTATGTAATTTAGTTCTGTAATACTTCCTACTTGTGGAATCATAATCTGTGGTTTTGCATCAACTTTACTTTTTGCAAGGTAAGCAGATGCTTCAAATACTGCTTTAATTTGCATTCTATAAATTTCTGGATATGTTATTCCTACTCTGACTCCTCTATGGCCCATCATTGGATTAGTTTCTGCCAATTCACGTGCACGATCTAAGACACGCATTGTCCTTCCACTTTTGTCTTTTTTCTTGTAAATCTTATCCATCAATGTTTCTGGGTTAGGCAAAAATTCGTGTAGCGGTGGATCTAATAGTCTGATTGTGACTTTGTATCCTTCCATTGCTTTTAGAATTCCTATAAAATCAGATTTTTGTAATTTTTGTAGTTTTTCTAAAATTTTTTGTCTTTCTTCTAATGATTTTGCCATGATCATTTTTACAAATAATTTAATTCTGTCTTTTTCATTGAACATTCTTTCTGTCCTACACAATCCAATTCCTTCTGCTCCATACTCTCTTGCAAGTTTTGCGGCATTTGGTGTATCAGCATTTGCACGTATTCCTAATTTTTTTATTTTTTGAGCCCAGCCAAGAATTGTTTCAAAGTCTTTTGTCTTCTTTGGTTTTACTGTTGGTACATCACCGATAAAGATAGCACCAGTAGTACCATTTATTGTTATTATATCCATTTCCTTTACAATTATTCCATTTGCCTTGCATCTGTTATGTTCTTCATCAATCTTTAATTCGTTACATCCTACGATACAAGATTTACCCATTCCTCGTGATACTATTGCGGCATGTGATGATTTTCCACCAAGACTTGTTAAAATTCCCTCTGATGAAAAGAATGCTGGAACATCTTCAGGTTTTGTTTCTTTTCTAATCAAAATTACTTTTTTACCCGATTCACCTAATTCTATTGCTTTTTTCACATCAAAAATTGCAATTCCATTTGCAGCACCAGGTGATGCGGCAATTCCTTTTGCTAGTTGCTTGAATTGTTTAATCTTTGATTCATCTATAGTTTTATGTAATAATGCCTCTAATTGCTCTGCAGGAATTCTTATTAAAGATCTATTTGTGTCAATTAATTTTTCTTTTATCATGTCTACAGATGTTTTTACGTAACCTTGTGCAGCCATTTTTGCATTTCTTGTCTGAAGTAAATAGAATTTGCCCTGTTCAACAGTAAACTCTATGTCTTGTACTTCTTTGAAGTGGTTTTCCAATTTTGTACATGCATTATTTAATTCCTTATACGATTGGGGCATCTCTTTTTTTAACATCTCAATATTTTTACCAGTTCTTACACCTGCAACAACATCTTCACCTTGTGCATTTATCAGATATTCACCTTCAAGTTCTTTTTTACCATTATGTCCATTTCTAGTAAATACAACACCTGTTGCACTGTCATCTCCCATGTTACCAAAGACCATCGTAACCACATTAACAGCTGTCCCATTTGCAATATCTCTTGTAACTTTATTCTGTCGTCTATAAACTACTGCTCTTTCACCCATCCAGCTTTTGAAAACAGCTTCGATTGCTAATTCTAATTGTTCATTAGGTGAGTCAGGAAATTTACGTCTAGTATGCTTTTCACAAATTTTCTTGTATTCTAAAACAATCTTCTTTAATGATTTAACATTTAGTTTACTATCATCTTTCACTTTCTGTTTTTTCTTGTATCTGTCTAATACATAATCAAACTTTTTGTCATCTACTCCAAAGACAACTTTTCCAAATAATTGAATGAATCTTCTGTAAGAATCCCATGAGAATCGATGGTTGTTTGTTTGTTTTGCAAATCCTTCTACAGTTTTTTCATTTAATCCTAAATTCAAAATCGTGTCCATCATTCCTGGCATAGAAATTGCAGCACCTGATCTAACTGAGACTAATAATGGATTCTTTGTAGAATTCCATTTTTTACATGTCTTTTTTTCCATTTTAGCAATATTCTTCATTACTAATGGCATTACGTCTTTTGGAAGTTTTTTTCCATTTTCATAGTACTTGTTACAAACTTCAGTTGTTATTGTAAATCCAGCTGGAACTGGTAGTTTTAGACGTGTCATCTCACTCAGCCCTGCACCTTTACCACCTAGAAGCATCCTATTTTTAAAATCCGCTTCTTCAAAAGTGTAAACTGGTTTTAATTTTGCCATTTAGAAAGATTCGATTTGAGCTGTTTTTAAACTAATGCCCTTGAAAATTCTTCTATTATTTTTTCCCAGTTTTTTGCTTTTACAATTCCGCTTGCAACTAGAATTCCTTTTGAACCAAGCTTTTTTGCACGTGTGACATCTTTTCCAGAAACAATTCCAGCACCACATAATAATTTTGTAGAGTTTTTTGCTAATTTTACACTGTCAACTGCTTTTGTAATAAGATGAGGTTTTTCAGTTGATATTGCTCTACCTGTTCCAATTAGTTCTGGTGGTTCTATTGCAATAAATGTAGGATTTAATTTTGCATATTTTTTTGATTCGTTAACATTTTTTACGCAAAGTATTGTTTTTAGTTTTAAACGTTTTAATCGTTTTATCAAATTTTTGATTTCTTTTTCAGAAATTCTATGTTCACTGTGATTGATTAGTGACCCATTGATTTTAGATCTTTTTGCAATTTCAGGAATCATAAATCCTGTTGTACTTCCAATTTTTTTATCATCAAGATGTTGTGCAAGAACGATGACATTGAATTTTGTTACCAATGGAATTTGGTGGTGTGGTGGTGCTATGGCAATTGGAATTTTATATTTTTTTGATATTTTTTGTGCGATTTTTGCTAATTTGATGATTTTATTTCCTGATATCTCATCATAGTTTTTACAATTTATAATAAACATTACTTCTCAATTTGTTTGTATTTTCTCTCATATTTTAATTTCATACAAAGAACTGTCATTGTCAGAAACATTGCTGCGACATTAACACCTATTATGTATATGTCGTCTATTTCAATTCCATAAACTAGCCACAATACAGCTCCTGCAAAAATACAGACCATTAGATATGATGAAACATCATTCAACCGCTTTGTCTTATACCCTTTAATGATCTGTGGAATCCATCCAGATAAGATTAGAACTCCTGCAAGAATTCCTACAATACCTAAAGTAAAATCATCAAGATACATTTCTGATTAATTCCAAAAGAATTGATCTAAACCTGTCTGTTTTGGTTTACCAAGTATTGTATCAAAATCTAAGTCCATTGAAGATGTTATTTGTTCCAACGTCCTTTCCATAAATTCCATGTATTTTGATGAGTCAATCTCATTTTTTGTTGCCAATTCTACTGGTTTTACACCTGGTTTGTTTAGTATTTTTACATATGAAATATTATCACCTTTTTTAATTTCACGTATATTTTCAAGCTGTTTTGCTGCACGAATATGCTGTGGTATAGTTTTAACATATTCTGATGGGGCTTTACTAATTCTAACATTAAACGCTAAATCTGTTAATGGAATTTCTTTACCTTCTATCTTTTTTGCATATTCAGCAATTTTTTTAATTATGCTATTTTTTGCTTGAGTAAACTCTTCCTTGTTTTGAACTTCAGTTAAAATATCAATGAGTTCATAGAATATAGTTTTAATGAATTTTGGTGTATGTGATTTTTTCCCAGTTAGTCCTTTTACGTCTGCCTTTCCATCCTTTGTAACACCAAGATAATTTTTCTTTCTATTACTTAGCAGAACATAACGAAATTCCTTATCTACTTCTAACTCAACATTATGATCATTTTTTGCTCTACTGATTAACATTTCAGTTTGTTCAATGCTTAGATTTTTTACAAATATAGAATCAGTATCTCCATATAACACATCAATATTATTTTCTTTACATTTTTCAATTGTGTCTAGAATGATGTGTCTTCCTATACCAGTAGTTGATTCTGCTGCAGGAAGAAAATAAAGTGGAAATATTTCAGCCCCCATTACTCCATAGCTTGCATTTAGTATAACTTTCAAAGCTTGAGTTACAACAGTATACAGTTGTTTTTCTTCTTCAGTATTATCTTTTTTTCTTGCCTGATTTTTATAATAATTTACACGTAAATCACGGAGTGATCCAATTATTGTTGATGTTAATCCATTTCTTTTTGTACAAACCCAATGATTTGTTTGAGGAATCATATTTTTCTTACATTCTTCGTGTGGACAGCGTACTGTTTCATATGAAAGATTATTTACTTTTATTATACTTGGGTATAGACTTGCAAAATCCATTACTGTTACATCAAAATGTATACCTTCTATGGGTTCTACCACCATTCCACCACGATATTTTTTATCTTTGATTATTGCATTATTTGCATTACCACTTGATTTTTCATCTAGTTCTGCACGACGTGGTATAAGAAAATTATTTTTTCGATGTTCATAATACATTAAACTTCTAATCCATTGTGATACACCCATTCTTGCGATATCATCAATGGGCATTCTTGCTATTCTTGTTATGACAACTAACAAACCCATTAAGAGATCATTATTGAAACTAGTCAAATTGTATGTTAAACGAGCATCATTTTGACAGTATTTTGCAATTTGATAGTATGTCATATCATCAATTTCTTCTTCATGTTGAATCTTCTCTTCACCCAAAAGTCCTTTGCATACACTGTTAAGTGAAAAATCAGTATATTTTTGGCTAAAGCAGTAGATTTGGAATGCTCTGTTTGAAAATGTTTTGTAAAGATCCAAATGAACACCTTTTTGCAATGTTGCAGAATCACGCATCATATAAAATGGATTTTTTTGTTTACTTATTCCAAGTCTGTTTGCACGATTGTAAAGATATGGAAGATCAAATCCATCACCATTGTATGTTAGCAGTACAGGGTATTCTTCAACTAAAACAAACGAGTCTTCAATTAGTTCTTTTTCACTATCATAAAATTTCAATTCTATTTTTGGGTCTAAATCATTTGTACCATCTTTGATTCCATCCCTTCTTAAGACAAATATTTTTTTTAATCCATCACTACCTTCAAATCCAATGGCGGTGACTTTTTTTTCTGCAAGCTTTGGATCAGGAATTCTACCAATCTCAGATTCTACCTCTATGTCAAGACTTAATCTTCTAATTTTTGGAATTGGCTGATTAAGAAGTTGTGCCCAATCTGATACTGCGTTTTGAAATTCTTTTGTATCTGCCATTCCTGAATTTTCCAGTTTATCCCATAGTAGAGTTTTTAGTGCAAGTTTGGTATCATTTGAAATTTCTGAATCATCAGGAATAACTTCATCATCCACAATTTTATAGTATTTTCCAACAATTAGCTTATTATCATACAGATAATTTTCATAGTATTTTATGTCAGACTCCCAAGTTTCAATTTCATTTCTAATACTTCGTGTAGTTTGTGTGCCACCTATTGCTAGTGGATCATCAACAATAATTTTTGAAACTGAAATAAATTTATCATTAAGTATGTCTCGTTTTGTAACTTCTTCAATTTTAATTACATCTGGTCTTTCTGAAAGAAAATCTAATTCATCACAAGTTCTCTTTGAATAGCAATATGGCTTATGATTAGTTTTATCAGTCCACAATAAAATTTTTTCTGATTTAGGTTCATAAAATTTTAAAACAGCTTTCTTTTTTTGTCCGTTGTATGTTGCTGATATAAGCATTGAAGTAGGAATATTTGATGCATTATCAGATTGAATTGTTTGTTGTTCTTCTTGCATAATCAGTCATCTTTTGAAAGAATCATTTTTGCCCAACTTTCAATTTTATTTTTGTCTATTATTTCAATTATAACACCTGCTTCTTTTATTAATTCATGATTAGTCTCTGGATATTCATCAAGACAGACAAATTTCTTAATTCCAATTGTAATTGCCATTTTTGTACATTCTAGACAAGGAACAAATGTAGAATAAAGTATTGCTCCTTTTGTTCCTGCCTCAATTCCAAGTATTGCACAATGCATTATGGCATTTGCTTCTGCATGATTACAAACACATCGATCAAGTGCCTCACCAGATTTTATTTTCCCCTCCATTCTATCCGCGCATCGTTTACATCCACCCTCATAGCAATTTGTTATTCCTGGTGGAGTTCCATTATAGCCAGTGGCAAGTTGTCTATGATCTCTTGTAATAACTGCACCAACTTGTCTTGTTATGCAATTGGAACGTAATTTTGCCAATTCTGCCTGCAACATAAAATATTCATCCCATGATGGTCTTTTGAAATCATTATTCATAGAAAATAACCAATCCTCTTCAATATAACACTCATGACGTTTTGAATTAATCATGTTACACAAATAGACAACAAATTACATATAGAAAGCATAAAACACATCGATCAGTAATTTTCTTTATTGTCAGAGGAATACTTCAAACACAAATTCGTAAAACCTAATGCAATAGAATTCAGAGAATATCAATTATCCCTATCAAAAGATGCAAAAAATCAGAATTCACTTGTTGTGTTACCAACAGGTCTTGGAAAGACCACTGTCGCACTACAAGTAATTGTTGATTATTTAGAACAAGGAAAAGGAGGTGTTTTGTTTTTGGCACCAACACGTGTTTTGGTTAATCAGCATTTTGAATTCCTCAAAGAAAATCTACTGTTAGATGATATTGGAATTATCACAGGAGAAGATTTGTTAAGTAAGAGAAAAAAATTATGGGTGAACAGCATAATTTGTGCAACTCCAGAAGTTGCAAGAAATGATTTACAGCGAAATATTGTACCTACTGAACAGTTTAGTCTTGTAATTTTTGATGAAGCACACAGGGCGGTGGGTAATTATGCTTACACTGCAATCGCAAGCCATTTTCAGGAAAATGTTAGATTTTTGGGGATGACTGCTACACTTCCAAGTGAGAAGAAAAAAGCCGAAGAAATTGTAAAATCATTACGTATACAGTCAATACTTCAAAAAACAGATGAAAGCCATGATGTAAAACCATACATTCAAGAAACAAAAACTGAATGGGTATACGTTGATCTTCCATTAGAAATGAAGGCAATACAGACGTGTCTCAGACTTGCATTAGATGAAAGATATACACAAATGAAAAAAAATGGGTTACAACTAACAAAAAATAATAAATCACTTTCTGCATTACTGCGGATTAGAACATATGTTCTCACACAAAATCGTAGATCTGCAAAGCCACTGTTCACTGCAATTAGAATTACATATGCATTAAACATATTAGAGGCCCATGGTGTCACATCGTTTCTTAATTTTTGTGACAGAACTCAAAAAAAGAAGGGTGTTGGAGTCAAAGAACTTTTTGAAATTGACCCAAACTTTACACGAGCGATTCATCTTGCAAAGGTTGCACAGTCAAATGGAATAGAACATTCAAAAATTTTAAAGCTTCAGGAAATTCTTGCAACTGTAAAAGGCAAGGTTCTAATTTTCACAAGCTATCGTGATTCTGTCAAAGTCATAAACGAAAGATTAGTTGGGATGGGAATAAAATCTGAATTTCTTATTGGTAAGGCAGGTGAAAGTGGTTTAAAACAAGAAAAACAAATTCAAACTATACAGCGTTTTCATGATGGAGAAACCAAAGCCCTAGTTGCAACTCGTGTAGGAGAAGAAGGACTTGATATCTCAGAAGTAAATCTTGTGATTTTTTATGATAATGTTCCAAGTTCTATCAGGTTTATTCAAAGAAAGGGAAGAACTGGAAGAAAAAATGCAGGACGTCTAATAGTGCTTATTGCAAAAGACACAATTGATGAGGTCTATTATTGGATTGGTAAAAGAAAAATTGAATCTGCTAAAGCAATGGGTTCAATACTTTCAAAAAAACTAGAAAAAGATTCCACATCAGAAGAGTCACTTGATGAATTTTTCTAGGACTATGAAAAACGCTTGATAATGTGATATCCAAACTGTGTCTTTACAGGCTCAGAAATTTGACCAATTTCAAGTTTGAATGCAACCTCTTCAAATGGCTTTACCATCATTCCTCTAGAAAAATATCCAAGACTTCCGTCTCTTTTTGCACTACCAGAGTCTGTAGAGTTTTCTTTTGCAAGCTTACTGAATTTCTCACCATTTTTTATTCTCTCAAGTATTTGCAAAGCTTGACTTTGCTTTTCAAGTAAAATATGTGAGCATTTGATCTTGTTTGCCATTTTATTACTCAAAAATTCTTTCACGTATTTGTGGCACAAGTTTGTATGCCATATCACGTACCTTCATCTGATCTTGAGGTGTTGGAGTTCCCTGTCCATCCTGCATTTTCATTTGTGCAAGTGCAGCCACACCAAGACCCAGTATCTGTCCCATGATTAGTCCAAAAACAAATTCCTTTTGGTCTTTAATTTTTAGAATGTCGTTGCTTGCCTCTATTTCTTTGAAATATGCATCTTTTTGAGTAATTGCAAGTTCAACTGTTTGATTAATCATTGCCTGAAGGTCTTCTTCTGCACCCATGAATAAGCATCATATTATCAATAAATAAATGATATGCAAAATCAAGATATCTTTTAATTTAACATATTTAGTCTCACATTATGTTTACGTATTTTACAATCAAAAGTGCAAATGAGGCACTACCAAGTATAATAGAAAAATTTAACAGTTTAAAAAAACAAAAAAATGAAATCATAAAAGCAGAACAAGAACTTCAAATTACAATGTCATCAACAGGCAATTTCGAGGAATATATAACAAAAAAACAAAAACTAAACTCAGAAATGACAAAGTTTTATCAATTAATTGAGGATATTGAGGCAATTGGTGTTTCACTAAAGGGGTTAGATCAGGGATTGCTTGATTTTCCTTCAAAACGCTTTGATGAAGATGTTTGGCTGTGTTGGAAGGATGGTGAAACTGAAATTAAATTTTGGCATGATATGGATTCTGGTTTCAACGGAAGAAAGCCAATTAGTATAAGTGACGAATCGCTTGTATAGAGCAGTTTTTTATTTTTGCTCTAGATATAATTTTAATATGAATCAGGCTGCCAATCGTATATGATATCTTATTGGCTTCGAGCTATTCGTGTCAGATTTTTGTTAGCATCAGTGATAGCAGTCTCTTTGGGTCTTTCTATAACTTGGTGGAATTCTGGCAGCATTGATATCTTTCAGGCTATACTTACAATGGGTGGTGTCATTGCATTGCATGCAAGTGTTGATCTTTTAAATGACTATTGGGACTTTAAGCGCGGAATAGATACAAAAACAAAACGCACTCCAATGAGTGGAGGAACTGGTGTTCTTCCAGAAGGCTTACTAAAACCAAAAAGTGTTTACAATGCTGGAATTTTATTTTTAGTGATAGGCGGTCTGATAGGCAGTTACTTTGTCATACTTCATGGTGTTGTAATTGGTGTGATTCTTGCGTTTGCAATAATATCAATTTATTTCTATTCTACAAAAATTGTCAATTGGGGTTTGGCTGAAGTCTTTGTTGCAGTAAAAGGAACATTAATTGTAATGGGAACATATTACATACAAAATTCCGATCTTACTGATGTCTCTGTTTTGAGTGGAATAGTGATAGGTGTTTTATCATCCTTGATTTTGTTTGTTACGTCATTTCCAGATCACGATGCTGACAAGGAAAAAGGCAGAAGAACATTGGTAATTTTACTTGGAAGGCAAAAGGCAGTATCAATCTTCTACATCTTCCCAATTGTTTCGTATGGAATAATTATTGGATGTGTGGGAATGTCCATGATTCCAGTTTTCTGTTTAATCTCACTTGCTGCAGTACCTATTGCAATTAATTCCATAAAAAAATTAAGATTATCAATTTCAGATGAAAATACAATCATTTCAGCAATGAGATCAACTCTTATGTTTAGCAGAATTACAGGTACATTGTTTGTCATTGGATTCTTGATAGGATATTAGACAACAGCATAATAGAAATACAGTTTAGTTTGAATATTATTCATGATTAGTGGTTTTGCAACATCAGAAGGGACAAAAAACTTCATGGCAAAGCATGATTCTATACCAGATAAAAATTTCAATGTGTTTGAGGAATTGTTCCTGTCAAATGTTGGAATTGGAACTTATCTTGGAAATCCAGATTCTGAGACTGATACTGCCGTAAAAGACGCAGTGAAAAAATCTATTATGTCAGGAGTAAATGTAATTGATACTGCAATTAATTATCGTGCACAAAAAGCAGAGCGCTCAGTAGGAAAGGCAATTGTTGAGCTTATAGAAGAGAAGAAAGTATCAAGGGATCAAGTTTTTGTTTCCACAAAAAATGGCTATGTTACAAATGATGGAGATATTCAAGAGGATTTTATGCAATACGTAATGCGTGAATTTGGAAAAACTGGTATTGTAAAGGAAGGTGATATTTCATCTGGATATCATTGTATGACAATACCATATCTTGAAGATCAGCTAAATAGAAGTCTCAAGAATTTAGATTTAGAATGTATCGACTTGATGTATTTACATAATGCAGTAGAAGGTCATCCTGAATTATCAAAAGAAGAGTTTCTAGAAAAACTTACATCTGTTATAGAATTTTATGAAGAGAAACGAAAGGAAGGAAAAATTCGTTTCTATGGAATGGCGACATGGGAATGTTTTCGCACAGATGAAAGCAATAGCATGTTTTTGTCATTAGAAAAAGTTATTGAGATTGCAAAAAAAATATGTGGTGAGAATCATGGGTTCAGATTCATACAATTACCATATAATTTTCAATTTGATCAGGCATATGTTAAGAAAAATCAATCGGTGCAAACAGAACAAGTTTCAATTTTAGAATCTGCACAAAAGTTAGGGGTTGGTGTATTCACAAGTGTTCCATTAATGCAAGGCAAGCTGTTAGAATGGATAAAAAATTCAAATGTGTTTGCATCTTTTGCACCATCTGTAGCTGCATTACAATTCATTAGATCAACACCTGGAGTACTGGCTCCACTTATTGGGCAAAAAAATGATACACATGTATCTGAAAATTTAGAAGTGATGAAAATTCCTCCATTTTCTGAAAACGAGTTTCAAGATATGATAAAAAAACTAATGTCATAGAGTAATTTTTGTTTTGTAGTTTGCTTAGAGATAAATACGTCAGAATTAGTCGTGAATTATGTCAGTAACTGATCCTGTTTGTGGTCTTGAATTTGATGAAAGTTTAGCCATAGTTCATGAGCATAATGATAAAAAATACTATTTTTGTTGCAATGGATGCAGAAAAATATTCATAAAAAAACCAAGAAAATATAAGAACTAATCAATAGGAAATTTACCACACATTCTACAAAACTTTGAATTTTCATCAATTTCTGATGTGCAGTCAGGACAAAGTTTTTTGTTTGAATCAGATTCTTTACTCAGATCAAAATTTTCTTTAAAAATTTGATAGTATTGAAGTGATTCCTTACTTCTAATTGTTACATTATCTTTTTCTTTAATTTCTTTAGTTTTTTCAGAAAAAGCAGCATCTGTTATTATGGTTTCAAAAAGATTTGTTAGTCCTGAGGTTCCTGCACCTTCCTGCATTGGAGATTTTTCTCTCCAAACAATACTTGTTGGTAAATAGTCTTCAAAGGTTTTTCTAAGAATATATTTACCAAAAACTTTTTGGTTTTTTTGTTTTATTTTCATTGATAGTGGAATTGATTGTGCAAATTCCATTACTCGATCATCTAGAAATGGAGATTCAATTTTTATTCCAAAATTTTTTGCAATTTCTTGAGAAGAAAAATGCATTATTTTTTTAATTCGCTTTAGTTCATCTGTTAACTCGGTTTTTGATTTTTTTAATAGAAAATTATATCCTGCAAAAATTTCATCTGCACCGTCCCCTGTTAAAACAGACTTAACACCTTTTTTATTCAATGCATCTAGTGACATATACATCACAACAGAATTTCTAATTTCAATATCGTTAAAATTTTTCAGGATTTTTATCGTATTTTCAATTCCATCTAAAATTTGTTCTGTCCTAACATTATGAATTTCAAGTGGTATACCCAAATGTTTTGAAACTATTTGCGAATATGATAAATCACTTGCAATAAAATCTTCAGTGATCACCACAATGGCTTTAGGGGATCTATCTTTTATGAAATGTCCAATTATACTACTGTCTAGTCCTCCTGATAATGATATCCAATCTGCCTCACATTGTGAGATCACTTCATCAAGTATTGCATAAATCTGTGTTTCTTCCTCAGTCATGATTTATCAATATTTGAAATCAACTTAAATTTTGTTTTTTTACGTATTTTGTTAAGCAAAGCTAATTTGCTAACAATTTAAATCTGATAAGACATAATTTTTTTCAATGTTATTACCTGCAGAAATTGAATCAAAAACTCTAATTCCTGCACTACGTGCAATTTTAGCAAAAACACTTTCTGAAAAACATAGTATAAGAGAAGATCAAATATCAAAAATGTTAGGAGTAACACAAGCTGCAGTAAGTAATTACATTCGTGGAACACGTGGTGATCCTGAGCTGATAAAAAAACTTCTTGGTGAAAAACAAGTCTCTGAAATGATTTATGAAATAAGTGATGATTTATCTTCTGATAAAGCATATTCTCCATCAAGTCTTTCAAAATTCATTGGTCTCTGTAATTTCATTAAATCAAGTCTTCTTATATGCGACATTCATCATAATCTTGAATCAAATATTGATGAAGCAGTATGCAAAGAATGTGAAAATATGTTACTAAAAGGACCTGGAAGTGTCTATTAATTTTTCAAGAGTGTAATTTTAATATTAGAAAGCATTAGATTTTCGTTATTTATTTCACTATCAAGTAAAACATCATCAATTTTAGAATTCCCCTTTAGCATATTTTCAGTAATAATATTTGCAACTGCTACAGCATTAGGAATTTGTTCGCCTTTAGCAACAAGTATTATTTTCTTCATTGTTGAAAATTTATTTAAAAGATTTAGAGCAGTTTGCATTATGGGTTCATTTCCAATATGTATTACATTACTATCATATTCTTCGATCGATGCTGATTGATGGTTTTCTTCAGAACTCATGTTGATATTTTATTCGAAATTGATTCTCTTTTAACTTTTATAGATCATTGATCCATTTAGTTAAAATTGGATAGTGGAATATTCTGAAAATCTCCATTAGGTTGAACTCTTCTTATTGAAATTGGTATCACTCTTTGTTCAAGTTCTTCCATAGCTATTTGTAAAGATGTTGTGGCATTTTTTGGAATGTCAACAAATGGAGGTGCTCCTAATGATAATTGTAATGCACGTGCTCCCATAATTCGAGCTTTTTCAAATCTTGTTAAGCCAGGAGGTCCCATCAAAATTTTACTATCATTTACTAATTCTACTGCGGTGTGCTGTGTGTCGTTTACAATAATTTGTCTGTTTCTAATTACTTCACAATTTTTGTCTAATGCGGTAAGTTCACTTTCTGATAATTCATGATCCGCTTCTTTTATTTTTCTATAATGATCAATAGCTTTTTGTAAACTGGCATCGGCAGAAATATCTTCATCACCTTCAATTACAGATGGTTCTTCAGAAACTGGTTCTGGTAATTCTTCATTAATATTTTGTATTTTTTTAGGTATTTCTTTAATTTTTGATTTAGACAAGCAATTCATATCAAAAATGCCATTATATAATCCAAACATTTATCCAAGTAATGAGTGAAAAAACTGTTTCTAAAGTAAAAATTCTATTAGAAACTAATAACAATCAAATCATAAAATGTGAGTTAAAGCGACATCTATCTCCAAAAACAGTTGGACAGATAATGCGTGCACTTCCACTTGGTGGCCATGCTCATCTATTAGGCAATAGTGCAGTTTATTTTGAAACATCCATAGATTCTGGAATTGAACGTAAAAAAAATGAATTCAAAAAAGGTGATATAGCATTTTTACCCATTGGTGGCTTGATCTGTTTTTTTTATTCTGACGTAAAAGTTGGCAAGGCAATGACATCTATAGGAAAGATAACTGAAAATATCGATACACTTAGTACTGTAGAATCTGGTACTGATTTAAAATTTTATTATGATGTAGGAGAATAGATATGGTGGCCACTAAATCCACCAACTCTTTTTACAATTCCACTTTCAAGTGATTTAATCAGAAATGCATTGGCAGTTGAGATCTTTACGTTTGTTTGTCTTGCAAGATCATGTACTGTGATTACTTTTGAATTTTGAATGATTTTTGTTGCATTATCTTCATTAATTTGAACAGAAACTTCTCTCTTATCAGAACCAGGTCTTTTATCTTTTTTTGTTTTAGAATCTTTTCCTTTTTGATTTTTATCATTTGACGACACAGATTTGTTTTTGCTTGCCATGTGTTTCGAGAAAATGAGCTATTTATAAACGAACAAAAATCTAATACTTTCAACTTTATTAATAGTCAAAAAACATAGTTTACATGGGAATTATTAGTAAAGGTGCAAAATGTAATGTCATTGGGTGTGATAATGATGCATCTCGTTCCTTAAACACAGGTAAGGTTGAGGATGCAGGATTAAGTGTTTCATCCAGTGGAAAAAAAACAGCATTGTGTAAAGATCATTATAAAGAATGGAAAAAAGAAACTAAGGATAATAGAGATCTAGAACGTGCTCGTTACGACCGTTTTTAATATCATTCACCTTTACATGCACTGATACTGTAAAACTGCTCTGCTATTTTATCAAGAGCTTCTTCGTCATCAGTATTTGCTATTTTATCAATAATATTTGCAAGAAAATTTTTTTCAAATGAATTAAAATGAATCCCACTACCTCCTACTGTATTTTCAGTAACACATTCACTAATTTCATTCATTATCTGGGCTTTCTTAGCAGATGTATTATCAGAAATTTCATTGAATCCTGAAATAATATCATTTTGACTAAAAATATATGCTGATGCAGAAAATCCTACTACAGCTATTATAATTACAACTATTACAAATGATTTTCCCATAAATCGATTTTTTTCATACTCTTTTTATTGTTTTACAATAGAAGCGTTTATCAATTGATATTTTTTAAGATTGATATTGGCAAAAAGAAAAGATGGAAAACATATGCGCTTTGCAGATCAAAAAGCTGCACGTAGAAAAACAAAAGTGAAAAAGAAATAGTTTTTTTGAGATTTTATTTAGGAACGTATTTGCCTTGTATCATCATTTTCATCTGATTTGACATATTTAGTGACAATTTTTGTTACGTCAGTGATAATATCACATGGATGTGCATCCACTTCCGTACTAAACATTAGTAATCCATGTTCACCACATCCCATTGTTATACGATTAACTTTTCCATATTTTGTCATTGAATATTCTGGCTCACCAATTTCATCAGCAAATGCCTTTCTAGTCTTCCATCGCATGATAGCTTGAGTCATTGATTTACGGGTTTTTTCTTTATCAAAGTGTCGTGCTATACCATTTTGCATTTTTTCGTAAACATCTCCACTAAAAGAATTATAGACACCGACATATCGAATTTTTTCATCAAGTTTTAACAACTCTGTACATAGCTTCCCATAATCCATAACAGAACAATTACTGAATTAATCTGTTATAAGGTTTTATGCTTATAACAGTCATTATATTCATCAACACGGAATGTCATCATGAAAATAATTGATATTCCTGATTCTAAAATTATCAAGTCAAATCCTGATCAAAAAATAATTCTTTTGTCTAATGGTGATGTTATTCAGAACGGATTTAAAATAATAAAATTAGAACTTAGATTATATTTTAACACTATAACTCAAAAACCAACTAGAAATTCCATCATTACCGCATATCTTCAAACTGAGAATCATTCAATTGAAGCAATTTATGATGAGGGCGATTTAGGAATTGATGAATTAGAAAAATCAGTAAAATTACTCACTAATAATCTTGGTTTATCTGGATTGATATTACGACTAATCATTTCATTAGAGAATATTCTGGCATCTAAAAATTGAATAGTAGAATATTTCATATTAAATTATCTAAGGATGATAAAAAACCAAAATGTGCATTATGTGAACATTCATCATTATTCTACTGTAATCTGAACGATCTGTATTATTGTGAAAATCATGTTTTAGGTCACGATGAGAATGAATCATGAAACATTTGATTTTAAATAGTTATTTAAAATATATTTAGTATGGATGATTCAAAGCGAAATTCATTTATTTTAAAAATAGCTAAGATGATTGAAAATGATAAGATTTCTCTTGATGAACATGATCCAAAAATTTTGGAAAAATATTATGATATTTTAGGTAATGAAGTTGAAACAACTGGTAATCATATAATGGATAGAGAAATTACCAGAGAAATTGTCAACGAGGCATTTCTTTATCTTAAAATGCAGAATACTACAGATATTGATCCTGTGAAAGAAGGTGATAGATTTGCTGCAGGTTTTAGTTAGTTGAATTTATCATCATAACACTTAATTCAATTAACACAACTAACTCAATTCATGCGTATATTACAATTACACTGTGATAGTATCAAGTATACACCAACTAAAAAAGAAATTTCAGTAGCTGAAGATATAGAACCTAAAACAGTTCAATTGAATGAATTAGTTGTTTGTTTTGTCGCTATTGAAAAAAATGATGATGAAAGTATAGCACAGAATGCTATTTCACAAATACAGGATTCTATGGAAAAAATAGGTTCTAAAAAATTACTTTTATATCCATATGCACATCTTAGTGCAAATCTTGCATCACCTAGAACTGCATTATCGATTTTAACTCACATGCAAAATAATTTTGATAATATTGAAGTCACTCATGCACCATTTGGCTGGACAAAGTCATATGAGATTAAAGTTAAAGGTCATCCATTAGCTGAAAGTTCAAAAATAATTACAGGTGATTTACAAAAAGAGAAAACTTCAGATGCTCTTGAATCTGAATCTAAGATAAAATCATTTTGGCATATTATCACTCCTGATGGAGAAATTGAGGATGTTGAAAATTTTGATTTCTCAAATTACCCTAAACTTGAGGTTTTAGCAAAATATGAATCAGCTAAAAAAAGAACCGTTGATGAACCTCCACCACATGTCGCATTAATGAAAAAATTAGCAATTGCTGATTATGAACCCGCATCAGACCATGGAAATATGCGTTATTTTCCTAATGGGCGTCTAATTAAATCTCAGATTGAACAGTTTGTTACTGATAAAGTTAGAGATTATGGTGGTTATGAGGTTGAAACTCCAATCATGTATGATTCACATCATCCTAGCATGGAAAGTTATTTCAATCGTTTTCCTGCAAGACAATACAACATTGATTCTGAAGGAAAAAAATTATTTTTACGATTTGCTGCATGCTTTGGACAATTTTTAATGGTTAATGATTTTCAAATATCATACAAAAATTTACCATATAGACTGTATGAACTTACACGTTATAGTTTTCGACGTGAGCAATCTGGTGAGTTAGTTGGTTTAAGAAGACTTAGAGCATTTACAATGCCTGATTGCCACGCATTTTGTAAAGATATGCCACAAGCAATTGACGAATTTAGAACACGATTTGATTTATCACGTGATGTGCTTAATGGTCTTGGAATTATACCTGATGATTATGAAATGGCAATTAGATTCACTGAAGAATTCTATAATGAAAATAAAGATTTAATCACTGAATTGGTGAAAAAAATTGGAAAACCAGTTCTTGTTGAAATGTGGAAAGAACGATTTTTTTATTTTGTATTAAAATGGGAATTTAATTATATTGACAATTTTGGAAAAGCATCTGCACTATCTACTGATCAAATTGACGTTGAAAATGGAAATAGATATGGTATAGAATTTGTAGATGAACAGAATAAAACAAAGAATCCAATTATACTTCATAATTCACCTAGTGGAGCAATTGAAAGAATAATGTATGTACTTCTAGAAAAAGCAGCAAAGGATGCAAAAGAAGGGCGTAAGCCTCAACTTCCTTTATGGCTTGCACCAACTCAAGTTAGAATAATTCCACTAAAAGATGAATTTCTTGATTTTAGTAAAGACATTGCAACAAAATTATCAGAGAAAAATATTCGTGTTGATATTGATGATCGTAATGACAGTATTGGTAAAAGAATTCGTGAAGCTGAAAAAGAATGGATACGATATATTTTAGTGATAGGTGAAAAAGAGGTCAATTCAGATAACCTAAGCGTACGTGATAGAAATACATCTAATGTAAGAAATTTATCGTTTGATGAATTTACAGATGAAATAAATGAATTTACAAGTGACAAGCCATTTTCAAAACGAAACATGCCTCTATTATTATCAAAACGACCAATCATACAGGTATGAGTTTATTTTTGGGTTGTTTTTCATTTTCAAATGAGTGATATGAGTTACACTGATTTGTATTTGACACAATCTCCTTTAATTATCAATCCAGATGATAAATCAGATCCTGTGGCAAATATCTTTGGTGTTCCTTTTGATTCAACACATTCTTACAAACCTGGATGTCGTTTTGGTCCAGATGTTATACGTGACGCATTTAACAATATAGAAATATTTCATCCTAATCTTCAGGTTGATCTAGAAACATCTAATATCAAAGATTTTGGTAATATGCAACATACTGTAGTTGCAACAGAAATGTTAAACATGGTAGAAAAAATTACTAGTGAATTAAGAAAAAAAAATAAACTAATAATTGTTCTTGGCGGTGAACATCTGTTAACATTAGGTTCATACATGAGTTTTCCAAAACAAACAGGTTATGTTGTTTTTGATGCACATTATGATTTACGTGATGAATATGCAAATACAAAATTAAGTCATGCTGCATATCTAAGAAGAATTGTTGAAAAACGTGGAGCAGATAATATCATCCATGTTGGCGCACGTTCGTTTGTAAAAGAAGAATTAGAATTTTTAACAAAAAATAAAATTAATTCAATTTCTGATAAAGAAATCAGATTAGGAAATGCCGCAAGACTATTGAAAGATGCTGTATCATCATTTGATGAATTGTATGTTAGTATTGATCTAGATGTGCTAGATCCTGCATTTGCACCAGGTGTTGGAAATCCTGAGGCAGTAGGAATAACATCCAGAGAATTATATGATATGATTATTTCTCTAGAAGATAAAAAAATTATTGGCACTGATGTTGTTGAACTAAATCCTTCCTTTGATAATGGTTCTACTGCATCATTAGCTGCAAAAATGATTTCAACTATTATCGCTATGAATATTTGATGAAAAAATTTCTTTTAATACATTTGCAAAATAAAATTAGGTGTATAGTTTGCTGAATAATCTTCGCAACTCATTAAAACCATATCTTCAAACTATTGGTAAAATATTTGCATCTACTGGTATTTCTCCAAATGTATGGACTGCAGTTGGTTTAATTTTTGCATTCATATCATCATTAGTTTATGGCATATCTTTAGAATTTTCATTGATTTTAGGAGGAATTTTACTTCTAATTTCTGGGTTTTTTGATATTGTGGATGGACAAGTTGCAAGATATACAAATAGAATTTCAAAATCTGGTGGGTTTCTGGATTCTATATTTGACAAAATTGCTGAAGTTGCAATATTTTTTGGTATTTTGTTAGGAGGTTATGTAGAACCATATCTAGTTATTCTTGCAATTTCATTGTCATTACTTGTAAGCTATACTCGTGCAAAAGCCGATACATTGGGAATAAAATTACAAGGAATTGGTATTGGTGAAAGAGCTGAAAGATTATTGGTTATAGCAATTGTTGGTATGATAGGTTTTATGGAAGCTGCAATAATAATTGTTATAATAATTGCTGCTATAACATTAGTTCAAAGAATAGTTGTACTAGCAAAAAATGCTAATAATTCTTAACGAAGTTTTGTATGTTCTCTTCTTTTCGAAGCTGATCTAATTTTTAGAACTTTGAAATGAATTGCACATGAAATACAATACCATTTTGTAACCTTTGGTGCTGCAATATAGGCACCTTGTGCACGTAGTTCTTTTGCTAATTGGTGTTCAACTAAACTAAGTCTTGAAGTAACTTTCTTTGCTTTATCTTTTGGAACTGTACCACCGCAGTTTACACATTGAATAGTTCCCGATGAACCTTTTCCACCTTTTCTTCTACCTCTACTAGCTCGTTTTAATGGCATGAACCTTATCTAGATATTCTATATATAAATGAGATATTAAAAATTTAAAGAATTTATGCTATAATAGGTAATAATAGATATGAATGGATTATGTCACAAATGCTTTAGATCAAACATAGAAGTCTTTTTAGTGTCAGGAAAAATACTCTGTAAAGATTGCATGAATGAGAACCAAAATGCTAAATCAACATAGATTTTTTATAGATTATGAAAATTGGAATAATAGCACACTGCACAATTGATACCATAGTACTAGACAATCTTCAATATGATGTTGCTGGAGGACCTGCATGTTATTGTGCATTTACTGCAAAAAATTTAAAATTTGATGTGGAGCTTTATACAAAATATGGTAATGATTTTCCTCTTCAAGAACAATTAAATAATTTCAAGAATCCAAAATCTGATTTATTATCAGAAGACAAAACAACAAGGTTCAAAATTCAATTGGATGGTTCTGACAGAAAATTATTTTTACAAGAAAAATGTGCTACAATAGATTTTGTTGATAGTAAAACAGATGGTCTTATAATTAGTCCAGTTTTTGATGAAATTTCATCCGATGTTTTTTCTAAAATAAAAAATAATTCTAATTTTATAATATTAGATCCTCAGGGATTTTTAAGAAAAAAAACAGATGAAAATAAGATTTTTCTGGAACATAATGATATTGATTTATCAAAAATATCTGCAATTAAGACAAATTCTGATGAAATGAAAATACTTACTGGACTAGATGGTGATGATGCCATGAAATTTTTACAGCGTAAAGGAATAGAAAATGTAATTTTAACAGATAAACAAAAAATATCACTTCTTGTAAAAGATAAGATTTATTCTATAAATTTACCAAATCTTACTTTACATGATACAACTGGAATTGGTGATATTTTCTGTTCAACATTTTGTTGTACAATGCTAAAAGAGAAAGATTTTCTCTGGGCATTATGTTTTGCTGGAGGTGCAGCACAAGCAGCATTAGAAAATAAAAAAATTGGTTTAGAAAAAATACCACAAAAAGGATCAATTGAAAATAATGGTGCATATTTTTACAATATGATAAAATTCAGAACAATAATTTGATTATCATATCAAAATTTTGTACTTTATACATATTTGAATTAAGATTTTCTCTGATAATACAGATCTAAAATATATTGTACGTTGAAAAATGATACATCTATGAATGTTGGAATCACTGGCACTGGATTAACTCCTTCATCTCTGAATAATCTTAAAAACATTTTAGATGATTCAGAAATAGATAATTTTCATATAGGGACCAAATCAAAAACAAAAAAACCTGATTGCATAATCGTATTAGGTGGTGACAGAGGGGTTAGAAATTATTTTCATAGAACTTTTGACTCAACTCTACCAGTTTTAGGAATCAATGAATCTGAATCCAATGGTTTTTTAGCTCAAATTGATCTAAAAGAGTTTTCATCGTATGTAAAAAAATTAAAAAAAAATAATTATAAAATTGAGGAAGTAACTAGGCTTGGAGTAAAAATTGATGGTAAGAATGTTTATCCTGTATTAAATGACGTTGCAGTATTTTCATCTAGAAGTGCAATGTTGATGGAACATACATTACGTGTTAATGGTGATGAAGTTTGGCATGATAGTAGCGATGGAATTATTGTTTCTACACCAATAGGTTCATCAGCATATTCAATGTCAGCTGGTGGACCTGTGATCTTTCAAGATTCTGCAGTATTTGGAATAATATCTGTAAATTCACTGGATGTAATTAGAAGACCATTAATTGTTTCAAATGATAGCATAATTGAAATTGATGAAATATCTGCACGTTTACACTGTGAAGTTATTTTAGATGGAATAGATAGATACAAAGTTAACAAAAAAGTTGAGGCAACAAAATTTATACCTACTGCAAAAATTATCAGATTAAAAAAAGATTCTACTGCAATATCAGCATTGGCAAAAAAAGTTCAATTGGCTGAAGATTTACTTAACATGCCACCAAGTTCAAAATTATTATTAAAAATTTTAGAATATGAAGGTTCAATGACACAAAAAGAAATAACAAGTAAAACTATGCTTCCAGATAGAACCGTAAGAATGGCAATGAGTCATTTATTAGAAAAAGGTTATGTAAAAAGAAAAGTTTCAATTCGAGACTCTAGGCAAAAAATCTACGAGATAAAAAAACTTGAATAATTAAAAAAATTAACTAATAATCTATCTTTTATACAAATTTTGTTAGTATTATCTACCTGGATTGTGTGTGATTTTACAAGCCTTCTGCAGTAGAACGCATCAATCCAAGGTAAATTAGGTTAAATAGTAAAATTGCAAGTACAAAAGAATGAATCTGAGATGTACTTCATGTGCAAAATATTGCTGTGATGGCAAGAGATGTTCATGTGCATGCCATAAAAAATCATTTAGCCGTTCAAATCAGTATCTGGCTAATATTATGGATAATCTAATAAAACAGAAAACTATTCCAATGAAAAAATTGAATGTTGGATGGCAAACTAATTTTCTTGGCTCTATGATGCGTGTAGAATAACTAAATTACCATCGAATATTTGTTTAGTATTAAGAAAATCTCTTAAAGCAAAGTAATGATTATTACTTTATTGACAAATTCAAAATTTATTCTATTAGGCATTATTTCTGCAGTTGTAGCAGGGGTTTTAGCTGTAATTTTTCTACTTTTTCCTACAAGTACGACATTTGGTGAATATGCATTAATGGTGGATCCTACAAAAGAAAAACAAAGTCTTTTCATTATAGCACGTGTCTCAATTGCAAATACCGGATCTCTCCCACTAACCAATGTTAGAGTTAATTTTGGTGATGGGCAAATATTACCACTTGGAACACTAAAACCAGGTCAAGATATCATAGTATCACCTCCAGATGGTAACTCTCTACAATATGTTATTGTGACTGCAGATGGAGATATCTATGTAAGCAAAGCATATCGTGAACCTATACCAATGCCTGGAATGATGGGTTCATGATAGAAAGGAATGTGGAATTAATATGAAATTTTTAACTTCAGGAAAAGTCAAAGATGTTTTTGAAATTGATGATGAAAATCTATTATTCAAATTTAGTAATCGTGTATCTGCATACGATGTAAAATTCAATGATGAAATTCCAAAGAAAGGTCAAGTACTATGTAAATTTGCAGAATTTTGGTTTAATGAATTAGATGTACCAAATCACTTTGTAGAGACAAAATCAGACACAGAAATAATTGTAAAAAAAATGCAAATGTTACCGATTGAATGTGTTGTTAGAGGATATTTCTATGGTAGTATGGTTTCTAGATGGAAAAATGGAGAGATATCTCTATCTGATGGGGTATCAACTGAATTAGCAGCAAAATTAGCAACTCCTATTTTTGATCCTACAACAAAATCTGCACATGATGTTCCAATAAATCGTACCCAAGCAATAGCACAAAATCTTGTTACAGCAGATGAATTTGATTGGTTATCAGAAAAATCAGTTGAAATTTATCAAAGTATGTCTAACATTGCTAATAATGCTGGTTTCATACTTGCTGATTTAAAATTAGAATTTGGAAAACTTGATGATCAAATAATTTTGGGTGATTCAATAGGTCCTGACGAGTACAGACTATGGCCTTTAGATTCGTATACACCAGGAAAAATACAAGATGCATATGATAAACAACTTTTACGTGATTGGCTTACAGAAAATGGATATCAAAAACAATTTGAAGATTCACGATCATCTGGCAAGGAACCAATTGCCCCAAGCATTCCTTCTCATATCATAGAAAAAATGACACAGCGATATGTTACTGCATATGAACGCACTACTGGTAGTATAATTTAACTCGACTCTATTTCCCAATTTTACATTACAGAAGGCATGTTTTTACTATATTTCCTATATCATTCAAAATTTTATAGTTTTTTAATTTATTTAATAGTGATACTATAATTATCATATTACTATAATATTCTTAGTAGTGATCTAAAATAATATGATTACACTACGAAAATATTCGTAGCATAAAAAAATTAATGCTAATGGACAAAAAATTCTGATACAGTTAACTTTTAGCTGACAATTTTATTGTAAGCATAATGTCAACATTACTTGAAAAATCAATATCAGTTAACAGAACACTTGCTACAAGTCTTGAACATGCGAAAGCAATTGATGATCCTGCAAGAGCTAAAATTTTACAAATGTTATATCGAAAAAATCTCAACGCTGAACAGATTACATCCCAACTAAAAAAAATTGGTCATAAGAAAGCACTTACTACAATAAGGCATCATTTAGAAATATTGAAGGTTTCAGGTTTGATTGAAATAGTTAAAATTGAAGAAACCAGAGGTGCAATTACAAAATATTATGGTACATCTACGAAACTACTTGATTTTGAAGCCCCAAAAGACTTTGAGAAGAAATATTCAGTATTGATTAAATCAACATCATCAAAACTAGAAAAACTCGTTAATAATATGTCTAAAAAAACTAAAACTACCAATTCTCAAAATAAACAGGGATTTAGTCAATACATTATGATGGAAATAGTAAATCGTGCCATGACTAATGTTTTAGAAAAAAAGTCATAATTAAGAAGAAACATCTATAGTTATTTTTCCTCTAGTTTCAGGATTTTGTAATATTTTGACAAAATCTCTTGGGATATCACTTGATGCCTTATCACAGTTTATTGCAACTGTTCTTGAACAAGTAAAGGCACTTTTTCTTAAAACAATATCTTTCACATGTTTGAGTGTTAATTTTTCAGAACCATTACCATGAATAATGAATTTCTTTCCTTCAGCTTCAATTGAAAATGAGATTTTAGATTTAGGATTTTGAATATTTTTCTTCATTTTTTCTGGTAAATCAATACATGAAATTGCTGCATCAACACCAATTATACAATCTCCATTAGTTGTAAGATTTCTATCTTTTGTAATTTCAATAGTTTTTTCATGTAATGACATCACATTTTTGTGGCCTGAAAATACTATCTCAATTTTCATATTTCCTATAGATTAAGGAGAAATAAATATTAGGTTTTAAATATTATATCATGGATTCTAAGGCTGAAAGACTACTAAATGGGAAAAATCTTGTTTTTTTAGCTACAATAATGTCAGATGGTTCACCACAAGTTACACCAGTCTGGGGAAATTATGCTAATTCGCATATTTTAATAAATACCGCAGAAGGTAGACTAAAACACAAAAATATTCTTAATGATAGTAGGGTTGCTGTATCTGTAGTTGATCACAATAACCCACTTGATATGACCACAATTAGGGGTAAAGTTGTTGAGATAGTATCTGATTATGAGTATATTCATGCTAATCAATTAACAATGCAGTATATGGGAATCAATGAGTATCCGTTCAAACGTCCTGGAGAAAAAAGAATAATTTTCAAAATCAAGCCTGAAAAAATCTTTGTTCTTCCTGAATTACAAATGAACCATGACTAACAATAAAGAATATTTCTAAATTCGAATTTAGAAACATTTGTTATCTAAACTAGTACTTTATCGCATTCCTTAAACGAAATTAATGCGTAAAGAACACATGAAAGCAGACAAAAATGAGAACGGAATATTTTCAAATAATAAACCAAAAAGAATTCCAAAATTCTGGTACCCATTAGTTTGTAGTGTGATATTAACATGGATTATTTTCACATTTTTTATTGTGAATTAGGGGGGTAATGCATCAACGCCTAGATCAAACATACGTCGATAAATCATAATGTTATCCTGGTCAATGAGGGTGTTTTGATATTTGATTATCATATTTACGAATAAATGTTAAACCCCCCGTCTTTTTACCATTTTTTGAAAAAATCATCTAGCCACAAAACAATGTTCATGTATTGGGGGTTTAGCTTTTACGAATAAATTAGAAATTACAGTTTAAAATGCTTTGATCAAAAATCTATTTGTTTTTTCACTTATCTCTGTAATTTCCTGCAGAGTTTTAAGAAAAAATGGCTGGTTTAATTGTCCTGCTTTATCTAAAATTATGTAGACACCTGCCTTTTTTTTACCATCTTCATCAAGAAATTTGTAAACAGCTTTAATTGAATAGCAAAAATCTGCTATCTTTGATTTTATTTTTTCTTGTTCACTTTCATTTAGTTCAAGAAATCTACGAATTAATTTATGATGAAATGATACTTTTACACCAATTACCAGGATATTTTGTTGTTGTTTTGGTTCAAAGACCTCAATATCATTACCAAGACCATCACCATTTTTGATTAGTATTTTGAATGTACTATCTTTTGATTTAGTTTCTTTGAAAGGATAGTTTTCATGTATTAACCAACGCTCAACATTATCACGTAAATTAACCATAATGGAATTTTATCATTTATACTATAACTATGTTTTACATGTTTTATTTCTAATATTTCTAAATTCGAATTTAGAAATATTCAATATCCTGGGTTGAAATCTTGCTCAAATGGAAAGACCGCAGATAACGAAATTGACACAACAATGTTAATTATTGTTAGAATTCCGCCAAGTATAAGGCAGTTTTTTGCTTTATGTGGATCATCTTTTCTTAGTGCAAAGTATCCAATTACGCCTCCAACTAAGCCAAACAAGATTGGTACTAAATACCACCATCTACTTCTAATGTTTTGATTGTAATCTCGTTCCAATTGTTTAAACATCACTTTTTTCGTTATTTATTTTTTCCAATCTTTTTTCTCACTTGGTTTATTTCAATTTCCACAGTCTCAAGTGGTTCTTCAACAATATTTCGTCTAATTGAAAACATCTTTGGTTTTTCAAAATCATCAGTACAGTCTGGGCAAGCATATACTAAGACTCTATGTTCATTTGGGGCTTTGGGATTTGATAATCTTGCATAGTAAACTAATCTGGCACTACAATCAACACAATATCGATTTGCCCTTCTAGTTCTGGCCAATGTAGACCTCCTGCATTATTACAATTCTACGATCACATATTAGATCGCAACGGTCTAACGATCTACACTATTTGGTTAGATGAATTAATCCATGATAAATTGAAGAATAAAGAACGCCGCCCATCAGATTTGAACTGATGACCAATCGATTAACAGTCGAACGCTCTACCAGGCTGAGCTAGGGCGGCTCAAATTAAAACCTAATAAAATAAGATTTAATCCTTCCCATTGGTTATATTTTCAAGTTTTAATTAAATTTAGAAAAAAACTTGATTATATCATCCGTATGATTTTCAACAATTTCAACAATCTCCATATGCTCATCAGGTGTGGGCTCTCTTTTATGAAATAATTGAAATGCACTTAGTGCTGAACCAACCATTTCTCCTACAAAAAATCCACATAGAAAATCTCCAGTGTTTTTACATTTCCAAACATCACTTATTCTTGGTGATGCACCTGCATTTTCATAAAGTGATAATGTATCTACAATTAGTTTTTCTGTTTGTTCTTTAAATTCAGGATCTAGTGTCAATGAAAATCTTATCTATGAATTATTTTTCTATTCCTTTCTTTTTTTCAAATTTATAAATTCCATCTAGAAATACTCGATGATCCTTATTTTTTACTCTGGATTTAATTTCAATTTCTGCTGCTGTTTGCGATACATCTGTTAATACATGTCCTGTAATTACCACATCGTCGCCTTTTGGTACCACTTTTGTATTTCCCCAAATTTTTGTAACTCTTGCGGCTCTTTCACCTTGGAAGTTTTCAATTAAAACTTGTTTTTCATTAACTTTTACTGTAATAGGAAAATGAGAAAACACAATTTTCATTTTAATTGTATAGCCTTCAACTACACCTTCACAGATATTTCGTATTATTGATCTAGCTGTATTCATGATAGCAAAATCTTTATTTCTTTTACCATCTGCTTTCAGAGATATTTTTCCATCAGAAACTATAATACTAACTGGAATTTTTTTAAACGATTTATAGGTTTTACCAAGTGGTCCAGTTACTTGTAATATGCGTGATTTGTATGTAACTTGTACATTCTCTGGTATTTCCAATTCCGTTTGGAATTTCTCTATCTGTTTAGTAGACATATCCTATCAAAAATCCTCCTAGTCCTTTATTTACAGCTTCATGATGTGACATTACACCTTGGTTTGTGGTAACTAATAACATGCCTCTAGCATATGATGGTAAAAATTGTTGTTCCCATTTTCCATATTCTGATTTTTTAACTTTAAACCTAGGTGAAATTGAACCACATTTTGAAATTTTTGCCAATAATTTAATTTTAAACTTTCCACCTCGATTATCATCTATATGCTCATAGTCTTCTATGTAACCATCTTTTTTTAATGTACTCAAAACTTCAATTGCAATCTTAGATGTAGGCAAAACTACACATTCTGATTTCCTTCTGGATTCAGTATTATCTATAGTGACAAATAGGTTTGCTAAAATATTCATTGCTGGCATTTCTATCACCTAAATTTTTTGAATCCCAATCTATTTGCAACTTCTCTAAAACACTGTCTACACAAATGTAAATCATATTTTCGTATATTTGATGTAAAACAACCACATCTTTTACACCATCTTGAGCCTCTACCAAAGCTTTTTTCTTTCCTTGGTGTAAATCCTGTTCCACGGTCTCCCCATGATCTATTTTTTGCCATTAGTTAACGTTCACTCCAAATTCTTTAGTTAGATAATCTTTTGCTTCAATAGGCGTAATTTTATGGGTTTTACCAACTTTTGCCTTATGCTTACTTCTTAGTTTTATACGATGACCAGGTCTTGAAAGATTTGCTGTTACATTTAGTCCTAAAATTCCAATTTTTGGATCATATTTTATTCCTGGAATATCTATATGCTCCAAAATTCCAAATGAGAGATTTCCATCTCTATCTATTGATTTTCCATTTACAGTATTTCCTTTTGCCTCAAATAATTTTTTTAATAAATCTTTTGCATCTTGATTTCTTATTGTTACTGCAACACCTATTGGTTCATTTTTTCTAACTCCCCAGTCACGTTGTGGTTTTTTTGCATTTCTTGGATTAGATTTTTTACCAGATATTTGATCTAATGCTTTTCTTGCAATATCAATTGCATCTCCTGATTTACCAACACCCATGTTTAAGACTACTTTTTCAAGATTGATCTTTTTCATTACGTTTTGTGTTTCTTCTGACATTTTAATTACCTAATTTGTATTGGAGGTTCTCCTTTACCTACTGGCATGACAAGAGTTGAAGGAATCTCAATTTGCCTATCTCCTATTTCTATATTCACTCTTTTTGGAAGAATAAAAGTCCCTTCTTTAATTTCATTAATTTTACCAATTTCTCCTGCATTTGTTCCTTGTATAATAAGTCCTTTAGTGTCTTTTTCTAATTTTATAACTTCTAGTATTTTTTGTTCTGGTATCTGCATCAAACATGTATCACCTACATTGACATCAGTTTCATCAATTATTGTACGACCATCATTAAATCCAATCTGAGTTTTTCCATTTTTAATTGTAGTTTTAGATTTTACAACAACTAGTTTTTTTGTTTTTTCTGAATCATTAATTATTAGTGGTTTTAATAAAATGCCATTGCTTGGAACTAATCTATAGATTTCTTTTACTCCTTTCAATTCTACTACATCCATAAGTCCAATTCCACGATGTAGTGATTTAATTTTGGCTCCGTCCACAGAAACTTTTCCAGTGTATATTGCAAATTTTGCTTCTCTAAGTTCTGAGACAATTTTCAATGTGTCACGTAAGAAAACTGCTGTAGGAATTGAAAAATTTCTTTTATGTGAACCAGGTTTAACGGTTACAACAAATCGTTTATTTTTACGTGTAATACCCCAAAAATTAGGCGCCATTTGTCTTTTTAGTTTTTTACTTCCTACAATTTTGACCAATTAGTTTACCTCCTTTTCTGTTTTAGTTTTATTTACTTTTTGTTTCTTAGTAGTATCTTTTTTTGTTTTATTTTCATCATTATCATTTTTCTTTTCTATTTTGTCTGTTTTTGGTTTAATTCTTACACTTCTTGGCTTTTTGCCTTCCAGTCTATTCATGCGCCATTTATCATCTGTATTAATTCCAGTGATTACAATGTTTGTAGTGTGGATATAGACGTCAAATTTATCGCCTTTTACTCGGTCTTTTTTCACACCTTCTATGTTTATTCCATTTTTTATTAATGAAACTTTGGTGACTTTGCCATCTACACCGCTAAATTCACCACGAATTACTTTTACTGTATCACCTTCAAGTACTCTTATACTTCTTTTACCATATTTCTTTTTTAGATCATTTGAAAGCTCGCTTGAAAGTTGTGCACTAGCAGTTTGATGTGTTGCATAGTAAATTTGACGATTTCTCATTTTTCTAGCGTTCATATTATACCACCATCGATGCCAAGTTTGCAACTCTTGGCCATTTTTCTGTTGCCTCAGCTGCTACTGGCCCTTTTATGTCAGTTCCTTTAACTTCACCTTCAGGTGTAATTAAAACTCCTGCATTATCTTCAAATTGAACACGAACTCCATTTAGACGATTAATAGCATATTTTTGTCTAATAATTACTGCACCATAGACTTGTTTTCGTAATTCGGCTGGTCCTTTTTTTACTACAACATTGCAAAAATCTCCAACTGCAGCTGCTGGTAATCTGGATACTCTTGTTTTGTATTTATGTACATTGATAATTTCTATAATTTTTGCACCAGTATTATCTGCACATACAATTTGTGCTCCAACTGGAATTGATCTAGTAACGTATGGTCTAAAATCTACTACTCCTTTTGATGCTTTAGAACGAGCACCTCCCATTATTTTTTAACCTCCACTACTACAAAAGATACTGATTTTGATAATGGCCTACACTCAGCTGCAATTACTATGTCACCTTCTTTCACTTCAATATTTGATGGTACGTGTGCATGAATTGAATTTTTACTTCTTGCATATCTTTTGAATTTACTATAATATGTAGGAGATTCTTTTTCTAAAACTACTGTATCTTTTGCTTTTGCTTTTACTACTTTACCTTGGAACAGTTTTCCACGTACCGATAATGTACCATTAAATGGATTTTTTTCATCATTTTCATCTGCATCACTGGTAGGTGCTGGAACTTTAATTCCTATATTTCGTGTCATGAATAACACTCCAATCTTTCATGTGATCTTTTAATTAATCTATTTCCTTCAACTTTGATTTTTTTACCATCATTTTCAAACATAAAACTACATATTGTTTTTGGGATTTTTCTTTTTTCATTACCTATCTCCATTTCTATCATGTTCTTTGTTTCAAAAATTATCTTTCCATATAAACCGATTAATTGTTTGTTTTTTGAATCAAAAATTGTGGTTTCTAATCCTATAATCTCATTTAGTGGTGTATTTGTCTGATTCATTTTTTCTTCATCTCATTTAATCTTGTTAAAAGTCTTGCAATGTCTCTTTTTATTGATTTAATTTTACCAGATTCCTTTCTTAACGTTCCTTTAGCATTTTCTACTACAAGTTTTGTTAGTTCGGTTCTCATTTGAATAACTCTATCTTTCAAATCATGCTCATTAAGTTCTCTTATAGATTTCATTTTAAGACGTGTCATTATTTTAATTCCTCTTCTCGCTCTTCCATAGTATCAGGCATTTCTTTCATTTTTTCTGCATCTAGTTTAATTTGTTCTGATTCTGTTTTTGCTTTCTCAGATTCCTCTTTTTTACGTTCTTCTTCTACATGCATTTCTTTACTTTTTTCTGCATCTAGTTTAATTTGTTCTGATTCTGTTTTTGCTTTCTCAGATTCCTCTTTTTTACGTTCTTCTTCTGCAATAATTTCTTTACTTTTTCCTTTTAGTTCAAATTCTGGAATAAGTTTTTCTTTTAATGCAATTCTAATTCTTACCCCGATTAATCCCATTGCTGTTTCAACATGAACAATATCTTCAGATACAATTACATCTGCATGGTGACCAGCTCTTGGCAATATACCAGCACTGTGTTTTTCAAATGCAGATCTATCACCTCTTAATTTTCCTGAAATTGTAATCTGTGTTCCCATTGCACCATTATCCATTATTTGTTGCATTGTCCACATAGTTGCTCTTCTAAACGCAGTGCCACGTTCAAGATGTGACGCCATTCTATTACACATTACGTTAGGTGACAGTTCTGGCTTGAGAATTTCTTCTACTGCAATCTGTGGATTTTTTAGATTAAATTCTTTTTCTAAAATTTCTGTTAATTCTTTTATTCCACTTCCTTTTCTTCCTATAACTATTCCAGGGCGTGTAACATGTAATGTAACTCTAGTACCAGTTGGGTTTTTTGAGATTTCTACATTAGAAAATCCTGCATCTTTTATTTTTTCACGAAGAAAATCATTTATCAACATTGCATTATAGTTATCTTTTATTACATTTTTTGCAGATGACAAAATTATATCTCCTGTGCCACAACTTCCATGTGTGTCATTGTATCATTTTTTGGTGTTGCACGACCTTGTGCTCTTGGAATAAATCGTTTTATTGATACACCTTTATGACTAGTTGCATTAATAATTTTTAATCTATCTAAATCCATTCCTTTGTATTCTGCATTAGATTCTAAATTATCTAATAATTTTAGAACTTCAGTCGCTGCTTTTTCTGGATATCTTCCTGCCATGACTCCAGGATCACTTCTATGACCAACTTGATTTTTGAATCTGCCAAAAGGAACACATCTTTTCTTTTCTATTACACTCTGAAGATAGTCTCTTGCTTTTTCAATGGTTAGTCCTTTTACTGCAACACAAATTTCTCTTGTATGCTTATGTGAAATTTTTTTCTCTCTTAATGAAGCTCTAACATGTTTTGTTGAATCATAATTTTGAAATGCGTAGTCGTATCTTCCCATTTTAATCACTTTAGTGGTACATACAAACTTGATCTTGATGAACCTACACCTGGTGCACCATGACTAACTCGCTTATTGGTGATTACATATTCTCCTAGGTAATGTCCAATCATTTCTGTGGTAAGAGTAATTGGCGTAAATTCTTTTCCTGAAAATACGCTTAGTGTCACTCCGACCATATATGGTAAAATTATGATATCTCTTTGATGTGTTTTAATTACATTCTTACTAATTCCTTCTTTCAGTGCTTTTATCTCTGCGATAATTTTCTTTTTATTATCTGACAAACCACGCTTTAATGAACGACGCTGTCTTGAATTAAGTAACTCAAATAATTTCTCATTAGGAACTTTTTGCAAGTCTTCTAAAGCCATTCCTTTAAAATTAAATTTCTTTACCAATTTCTTTCTCCATCATTGTTTTTTTGTTTTTTAGAACCAATTTATAGCATTCCTATTTTCGTGGCTAGATCTCTTGCTTTATCTACAGATTCAAATTTTACAAATGCTTTTTTCCCATATACTGTTCTAGCAGTTTCAATTTGAATAGCATTTTCATTATACAGTATTTTTACTGCCTCAATAATTCTTGGTTTAGTTGATTCTCTATTGACTAAAAAGACTATTTTTTGTTCATTTTCTACTAACGCGAATGTTTTTTCTGTAATATATGGTCTAATTACAATCTTATTTGCTTCTTCTATATTCAACTTAAAGTCACCATTAGTTCTAAATGTCTAGATTTTATCTTTGAAATTTCTTCAATTGCTTTTTTAGAATAAACTGTTAATCTAATTAAATTTGAACCAGGAGCCAAATCTAAAACGCTCAGACCATTTACTGAGCATACATCAACACCAGGTATTGAATTGCATGCTTTTTTGGTAATTTCTGAATTTGATAAAACAAATAATACACTTTTACCTGTTTTTGTTGGTCTTCCACGAAGTACCACTTTACCTGAACGCCTTTTTCTATTTTTTAATCTCTCAACGTCTTGAATTAGATTTAGGTCTTCTAGAATTTTCATCATTTTACTAGTCTGTGTTATTGATTCTATATCATCAGTTACAACTAATGGAAATGAATCAATTTTTTCAATTTTATGTCCTCTTTGTATAATAAGTTCTTTTGACTTAGTTGCAGCAATTGCAGAACATAATGCAAGTTTGTTTTCTTTTTTGTTAATTTTTTTGAAAATTACCTTTTCTGCTTTTGGTGGATGAGCCTGTCTTCCACCTCTAATAGAAGCAACTTCACCAGCTTGACCTTGTCTACCACCACCTCCACCTTTCATTCTAGCAATTCTTGATATACCTCTTCCAGTAGGTGGATCATTTGAATCTGCAACAACATCTTGTCCGGCAGTAGCATGTGTTGAGTGTTTTTGAAATCCATGTGATTCTAAATTAATATACGCTTTGTGAATTATGTCTCTTCTAATATCAGTTTCAAAAATAGGTGGTAATTCTATTTCCCCTTCTTTTTTCCCATCTAATGATAGTGTTATTGTTTTCATTATGGTAATACTACCTCTAGAATATTTGGTTTGATAATTTTTTTTGGTTCATTACGAATTTGATGTCTTAATTTTATCAGTCTTCTGTATGTACCTGGAACTGAGCCCTTTACAACAATAAAATCCCCACTTACGTTACCAAAATGCTTGTAACCTCCATCTGGATTAATTTGAAATTCATTTTTTTCTGTGTTACTCATTATCATTATGCGTTTATCATATTCAATTCTCTGATGAAAACCAGTTTGTCCTGCTCTTGGAACAGTGTACATTACACTTTGTGGTGATATAGGACCTAACGAACCAACCTCTCTAACAGTCTTTCTTGATTTGTGCTGTTTTCTTTTTACACCCCATCTATAGATAACACCTTGCCATCCTTTTCCTTTTGTTATAGCTGCGGCATCTACTATTGAACCACTCTCAAACACTTGATCAATTTTAATTTCTTTACCTAATAGTTCCTTCACAAATGTAAACTGCTTTTGTATATCTCCACCTTTAACTGCAATTTCAAATACATATGGTTTTTTCTGTTCTAATCCTACTAATCTTGGTGTAATTGTTACTATTGCAAAAATCTGTTTAATTTTTCTAAGTGACTTTTCTGCATTTTCAATACCTTTATCATTTACTTTTATTTTAAACGCTTTTTCCACATTTTTTGGTGTATCTTTTGCATATACATCAAATGAAGCATGTAATCCATTCACATCTTTACTATAACCTCTAATCCCAATTACAACAAATGGTGGTGTTACAATCACAGTTCCAATTGTTACTAATTGTTTTCCATGATTGGGTGTATGTTCATGATCATCAATGCTTACAATTTGAATACATCCTGCTTTGAAACCTGCATGAGCTAGTAATCTTGGCTCATCTGATTTAATATCAGGCCAAGCACGAATACGTGCTTCCATACTTTTGGCACGTCCTCTAGGTGAATATGCCATACTTCCTCTTCTAGGTTGACTATGTTTTCTATGTCCCATCGATAATCGAAAAAAGTCGTTAACCGCTTAATAAATTAACAGATTTTTCCAAAAAATCAGGCTGATTTCTATAAAAATTGCTTATTGGGTTGGAAACTTTGTAACCATTGAAAAAATAGTTGCAGTACCTATTACAATCCCAGCTAATCCTAACAAAATAGCCAAAATTAGAAAATTTTTTTGATTCTTCATGTGTTTTCTGTATTTTTTTTAAATTTAATTTATTCGGAATAATTCTTGGAATTTAAAATTGCAAGACATCCTAAAATTGCCTCTTCCAGTCTTACTGTTTCTGTTCCTTGATCTGGAAAGAAATTCCACGTTTTAAAATTCTGAATAGCACTGATCTTTTTGTTTAACATTTCATGTATTCCTTTATCAGTTGTACCAAAAACTATCAAAATCTCTTCTTTCGAAGTAAGGATTTTTTTCATAGACTCGTCATTGATTTTTTTTGATTTTCTACTTGTGAGTATTTTTGGACCTCTCCATTCAGTAAGAAGTGAAAATAGATTACCTCCATGTTTAACATTATAACTCCAAAAATTTGACAATTGATTTTTTTCTACTTCATATACTGTAAAATTTGGAAATCCATCCTTAATTTTCACAATAATTCTTTTTCCTATTTCTTTTTTTCCATGATACGGTATCGAATGATCAGTTCCTATATCTAAAAATTTTTTTCCATTAGAGGCAATAACAACTCCTTCTCGTATATCATTTTTTTTGATCATTTTAGGATCTGACGTTATAATTTGATTTGGTATTTTTAATGGAGATAATGCACCTACAAACTGTAGTAAACCTGATTTAGGATACAATCGTTTTCTAAAATGCTGTGGTGTTTCTAAATATCGTAAAATTGTAGATAGTAATTTTGAATCACTTTCAAACTCCTTTCCATCTTTGTAAATTATTATATTATTTATTTGAAATATCCCTGCGGCTCGTGCAATTTGAAAAATTTTTCTTGTTTTGTTTTCATGTTTTTTTTCATCTTTTAATGATGAATCAGGTATTGCGATAGATAATTTCATTTTAGTTTTTATTTTAAATTATAGAATTATTTATCATCTGATGGATATTTTGACTTTGAATTATCTAGTAGTTTTTTTATTTCGGCATCTTCAATAAATTCAAATATTTTAGTTTCTGAATTTATTTGCGATATTTTAATATGTTCTGAACCTTCTTTTACATCACTAACAAGATTAATAACTGCAACTGCTAATAATTTTGCATCGTCAAGTGTTAGATTATCAGAATAATTTTTCTCAAGAAATTCTGTTGCTATATCTGAATTAGCACCAATTGCAACAGCGTCATACAAGACATATGCACCACTTGGGTCAGTTAAGTATAATGAAGTGCCAGAACTATCTACTCCACCAATTATTAACGATACACCTAGTGGTCTAGCTCCTGCATATTGTGTATATTGTTGGCATTGATCTGCTAAATGTTTTGCAACTGTTTGTACTTCTACTGCTTCATCATAGACAAGTCTGTTACTTTGTGAAAAGAATCTAGCATTATCTACTTGTGCACGTGCATCTGGAATATATCCTGCAGCTGCTGCACCAATATGATAATCCACTTGGAATATTTTTTGAGGGGTTGTTGAGATCTGCAGTCTTCGTGGTTTCTCTTCAACTGCAATAATCACTCCTTGCTTTGTTTTAATACCAACTGCCAATGCACCTCTTTTTACAGTCTCAATAGCATATTCTACTTGATATAATCGTCCATCTGGAGAAAAAACTGTTATTGCCCGGTCATATCCTTGCTGTGATGGCATCATTGTAATCAAAAATGATTCGAATGGTTAATTTAACATTTTGCTATTAGTTTTGTTAATGGGTTACAAAGAAAAAGCTGTAATTATACCTCTTGCCATATGCGCGATTATAATATTTGGTTTTGGTGTTTATAATACAGCCTGTAATCATTCATATTTTAGCTTCATTGGCTGCTAATTTACAATGTGAATTGTTGAATCAAATTTAGCATGATTTTATTATTCACAATTCCTAGTAATTTTTTATGAATAAACTAAATTCATTTTCTATCAGCGGACAGTTTTCTGAATCAGAAATTAAAGAAATTAGAACATATTTTAATCAAATACCAATTAAAGAAATTCTGATCGGTCTAAAATTTGCAAAAAATAGATGGGTCGCAAAAGATGCTGGAGTATTAAGAGTAGGTAGAAAAAGCATAGTTCAAAAAGAGATTCATTCTGTAACATCTGAACAAGCAGTATGGAGACTAAAAAATTGGAAAATGATGATTACAAATTATAGACGTCGCGGTTACAGCTATCCTACAATATCACGTATAAAGAAAAAATTAATTGAAATCAGTAAAAAAAAATCTAAATAGTTTTTTCTTTTTCTGCAAGAATTGAATCTATAGTTGTATTTGTTACTGGTGGTTCTGGCATATTATTTCTTATATTACCTTCAACAATAGATTGTGCTTCTTCAAGTATAGACATGGCATCTGAGTTTGAGGTTTCTATAATTCCAATTGAGTCATCATGTGTAAGTGATGATCCTGTAACTATGTCACCTAACATGTTTGAAAGATCTTGCATTGATGCTGCAGCACTTGGCATCATATCACCTAATGATGTACTAAGACCCTTTATCAATGACATACATGGGCTTAATGTAACTACAACGTCACCAAGTTCTGAAACTGTGTTTAATCTAAGTTGAACTTGTTCCATGGATAATTTTGCACTTCCAACCATATTTTTCATTTTTCTAAGTTCAACTAATTCATTTGCATAGACTTTTGCATAATTTTCATTATTAGATTTTTTTGCATTTACAATCTTTTCAAATATAACATCGTGTTTACTTTTTAATTTAGTATCAATTTCTCCTAACCTAGAAATTTGTAGTTGTAATTTTTTTTGGGCTGTATCTATTCTATTTTTTAGTGGTGCTTCAGGTTTTACTCTACCCATGAATTTCTGTGATAATGCATCACCATTTTTTAGTATATTCCATTTATCAGATAATGATATCATCAGAGTTTACTTTTAAAATTAGTTTTTCTTATTCAAACTAAAAAAAAATGATCTAATTGGACAATTTTTGTTATAATATTTCTAAATCCGTTCATAAGTAATTATTTTTTAACCAAATGTGAATGTAAAAATCGCAAAATCTGAATTATTTACATTAATTGTAATCGTATGTGTTTGCCCATTTGGAGTTTCTATAATGTTGTATAATCTTGGCTCTACTATTCTAATTTTACCTAGTTCTATGTCTGATCCCGCAATTTTTTCTGAAACTTGATTACCATCAATTAAAATTTCTAGTTCGGCATTACCATCTGCAACTATGTTAACTTGTTTTGCATGGTATTCTAAAACAATTTTTCCTGTATTTGAAACAAGTTTCATACCATCTTGATTATTTTTCCATTTACCATCCAAATAGAAATAATGCTTTCTAAGTTCACCTGGGAGTTGATAGTTAACTATTTCATTATTTTGAAAACCTTCACTATTTCCTAACTGATCTCTGCCATTAGCAAATTTATAACCAAAATACAATTCAGGTGTTCTTAAAGATGAATGCACATACTCATCAATATCAACTACATCTGCATTGCTAATTGATTGACCACTTTTTTGTAAACGTTCTTGCAACAATTCCTGAATAACTTTTTCTGTTTCTTTATACGCACCTTCACCAATATGATCAAATCTAATATATCCTTCATGATCAGCAATGTATTTTCTAGGCCAGTAGTTATTCTCAAATTCATTCCAAATTTCTTTATCATTGTCTAATACAACTGGATAATTTATACTAAATTTTTTTACTGCTTCAATGACATTTTCTTTATTCTTTTCAAATTCAAATTCTGGCGTATGTATTCCAATAATTACTAATCCTTGTTCACGATACTTTTCATCCCATGCTGTAATGTATGGAAGTGTTCTGATACAATTTATACAGCTATATGTCCAAAAATCATACAGCACAACATTACCATCAATTAAATTTTTGAACTTATCTTCTGATGTATTTATGTATCCTTTTATTCCATGTAGTTCTGGTGATTTTTCTAGTTGTTTTTTATCCTCAACTTTCATTTCATTAGTTGTATTTTTTTTTAAATCAATTTCTGTATAAAATATATACAATGATGAAACTCCAACTGTAATTATTATACTTAGAATTATTGCAGTTTTAATTTCGGGTTTCATATTTTATTCCAGCATTAATATATTATTTAGAAATGGAAAACTTGCCATCATAGATAATTGATTTGTGAAAACAAGAATACCCAAAATGATAATAAATGAGCCTAATATCAGTGTGGTATATTTTAGATATTTGCTTATTCGTGCAACAAATTTTGTTGATTGTGTAATCAAACCTCCCATTATGAGAAATGGTATGCCTAATCCTAATGAATATGCAAGAAGAAGATTGAATGCTACACTAGGTGTTGTTGCTGCAAGTGTTAGTATTGTACCTAAAATTGGTCCAACACATGGTGTCCATCCACCTGCAAATGCTAGACCAAAGATAAACGACAATGGAAAACTTACGCTTGAACTTCTAGGGAAGATTTTCTTTTCAAAATTTAGTTTCTTAATTTTAGTACTTAGCAACATGTACAAACCAAATCCAATAATAATTATTCCTCCAATTTGAGTAAAATTTGAAACAATATCCATTGCTGAAGAGGTAAAAATTGAATTTATTGTAACTCCTAATATAGAAAAAACTATTGAAAATCCTAAAACAAAAAATACTGTATTTAACATGACATTAGATTTATTGATCAAAACTTTTGACTGATCTTCTGATTTAGATAAACTGGAGATTGTAGTTCCTGAAATATATGCTAAAAATGCCGGAACTATTGGAAGAATACATGGTGCAAAAAACGATCCTAAACCAGCAATTATTGCAACAAAAATTGTAACTTCATTCATAATTATATTTCATTTTTGAATTAATAATCTTGTTTAAACATACAGTTACTTTTTATCTAAGGCATATTTTGCGTATATTATGAATAAAAGATTAATTGCTGTTGGCATTATATTTGCCATAGTTATTGCAATTGCTTGGATTGTTGGTACACCTGCTGGTCCATTTGCCTTTGATGCTCACAGATAATCAAAATATTTTAAATTTCTTATTACATTTTTCTAATATTGAAACAGTATCATTAATTTGCTTTTTAGTATGCCATGCTGTTATTGAAAATCTTATTCGTGCACTATTCTTTTTAACAGTAGGGAAACGAATCGGTTGAACAAAAATACCATTTTTTAACATAAATTTTCCAACATCAAGTGTTTTTTTTGATTCTCCAATGATTATTGGAACTATTTGACTATCTGATTTTACATCATATCCAATTTGTTTTAATCCATTATGAAACAATCTAATACTATTCCAGAGTTTTTTTCTTCTTATTTCTCTGTTTGAATTAAATCTCTTTAAGGTGAATTCAATAATAGACGCTGGTAATGCTGATGTGTAGATAAATGATTTTGAACGATTAATGCATAATTCAATGATATTTCGTTGTGATGATACATATCCTCCAAAACTCCCCAATCCTTTACTTAAACTGCTTATGTATAGATCAATTTTCTTGCTTACTCCAAGTTTATTGGCAGTGCCCTTTCCATCACTTCCAAATACAAAATCTCCATGTGCATCATCTAAAATTGTTATAGCATTATATTTTGACGATATCTCAGTCATTTCTTTTAGATTTGCAGTATCTCCATCCATACTGAATACACCTTCAGTTATAATGAATTTTTTACCAGTTGTTTTTTTTATTTTTGATTCTAAATTTGTCATATCGTTATGTTTGTAAATTTTGATTTTTGCATTTGTTAATCTACATGCTTCTATAATGCTTGCATGATTCAATTCATCACTAAAGATTGTATCTTTTTTTTCTACTATTGCAGTAATTGCTCCTAAATTTGCCATATACCCAGTTGGATAAACCAGTGTTTTTTCTTGTGATTTATGGGCCGATATTTTTTTTTCTAGTTCAGAGAATTTAGTGTCATTACCTGTAACTGATCGTGAACTTGATTGAAATTGTTTAAACTGAAAATTCCCTACATTTAATCCCAAATAATCATTCGATGATAAATTCAGTAATTTTTGATTTTTTTTATATATGAATTGTTTTTCTACTGTTGTATCTTGTAATTCCCTTAATAGATTATTTTTTTTTAATTTACTTAATTCAGAATTAACAAAATTTAGTCTATACTTCAAGATTAATCTCTTTTATCATTTCTGTATCTTTATTTATAGAATTACCTCCAAGTGTTAAGTAACCAGAACTGATTATTCCATTTGCACCACTTAGAAGTAGTTCTTTTCCATCATCATTAAGATTGACTTCTCTACCTCCAGAAATTTTTATTATTGATTTTGGAAGTAAAAAACGTAAAATTGCAAATACTCTTAGTATTTCTTCTAATTCTAATTGTTTTTGAATTTCTAACGGTGTTCCTGGAAATGGAACTAATAGATTGATTGTAACTTCTTCAGGATTTAATTCTGCAATTTGTATAACAAACTCTTTTCTTTGTTTTCTAGTTTCTCCCATACCTATTATTCCACCAGTACAAAGTTCTAATCCTGCCTGTCTTGCAATTTTCAGTGTTTCCAGCCGGTCATCAAAACTATGTGTAGTACATATTTCAGGAAATTTTGATCTACATGTTTCTAGATTATGATTATATCTTTTAACATTTAATTTTTTTAATTTACTTGCTTGTTCATAAGTTAAAAAACCTAAACTACACTCTATGTTTATTCCAATTTTTAAATTAATTTCTTTAATTATATTGCATACATTTTCAAAATCATCATTTGATGGCTCTCTCCATGCGGCAACAAGACAGAATGAATCAGCTCCATTATTTTTGGCATCTCTTGCTTGCTTGAGAATTTCTTTTGATGGTTGGAGTTTATAATTATCAATTTTAGTATTAAAAAACGCAGATTGACTACAAAATGAGCAATCTTCACTGCAGAAATTTTTCTTTATGTTAGTTAATTGCTCTACATCAACTTTTTTTCCTTGGAAAAATCTAGTAATTTCATTTGCGGCATCAGATAGATTCTTGAGAAAACTATCATCCAAATTAAATAGTATATCGATCTCATTTTCTGTGATATTATTATCATCTAAAACTTTTTTCTTACAATCCTCAATTGCTTGCTCTTGAGAAATCATTATTTTTTTTAATTTATTTCTATAATTAAGCGTTAACCATTAATTTTTTCCTAGTTAACTATTATAATAATACGAATGAAGTATTTTCATGAAAAGTCATATTTGGCATCCTAATACACAAATGACAGAATGGAATAATTTTCCAGAAATTTCTCACGCAGATGGTGTATGGTTATTTGACAATCAAGGAAACAAATTGCTTGATGGGGTGGCAAGTATGTGGTGTAATGTTTGGGGACATTCAAAAAAAGAATTAGTTAATTCTATTCTCAAGCAAACAAAACATCTTCAACATTCATCCATGTTTAATCTTACAAATGCCCCATCTGAAAAACTGGCTAATAAACTAGTAAATATCTCTCCAGGAATGAATCATGTATTTTTTTCAGATAATGGTTCAACTGCCATGGAAATTTCGATTAAAATTGCATTACAATATTGGAATAATCTAGGCATAAACAAAACAAAAATTGCTACATTAGAAAATGGTTATCATGGTGATACATTTGGTTCAATGTCAGTTGGCTATGTTCCAGAATTTTTTTCAAGATTCAAATCTAAATTATTTTCTTGTATTAAATTTCCAGTTCCAAATAAGTATAGACTGCCAAAAAACTATACAATCTCTGATTATCAGAATCTTTGTTTAGAAAAAATTGAAAAAAGATTGTCTACTGATAATTCTATTGCTGCATTCATAATGGAGAGTGGGGCTCAAATGGCTGGAGGGGTGATAATTTACCCAAAAAATTTTCAAAAGCAGATAAGTAAAATCTGTAAAAATAATGATGTCTTATTCATTTTAGATGAAATCGCAACAGGTTTTGGTAGATTAGGTTCTATGATTGAATATGAATCACAGCATTCTAGACCAGATATTGTATCATTTGGAAAAATGCTTACTGGTGGATATTTGACTTTTGCGGCTACACTAACTACAAAAAAAATTTATGACGCATTTCTTGATAATTTTCATGAAATGAAACATCTTTTTCATGGTCATACATATACTGGAAATCCAATTGCGGCTTCATTATCATTGACAAATTTAACTTTATATAAAAAATATAATTTAATTCAGAAAATACAAAGAACCGCAAAAATTTTTCAGGATCGAATGAATGAGTTTTATGAACTAGAATTAGTTGGTGATGTAAGAACTAAAGGAATGGTTATGGGCATTGAATTGGTTGAGAATAAAAGAAAGAAAATCCCATTGAAAACTAAAAAATCAATAAATAAGCTAGTATTTGAAGAAGGAAAAAAACATAATGTCTATTTCAGAACATTAGGTAATATTGTAATGCTTGTACCACCATTATCAATTTCTAGAAATGAAATTAATCTATTAATAGATGGCACACTAGAAACTATCAAAGGAGTTACATCTAGTTTAAAATGAAATCCATATTTATTACAGGTACTGACACTGATGTTGGAAAAACATGCGTTACAGCTTCTATTGCACGATTAATGCATGAGCAAAATATTGATGTCGGTGTAATGAAACCATTTGCTAGTGGTGTAGATTCCAGTTCAGGTGGTATTTCAGATGATGTAAAAATTTTAATTGAATATTCAGGCGTATCAGATAAAGCTGAGACTGTAAATCCATATTTTTTTGCGATACCTTCTTCACCATTTGATGCTTCAAAACAGCTTAATGTTGACATTGATCTTTCATTAATTTATGACACATTTAAAGAACTGTCATCAAAACATGATCTTGTTTTGGTTGAAGGTATAGGAGGAATACTTACTCCAATTTTAAATAATTTTTTTCTTATTGATTTAATTAAAAAACTAGATTTAGAGACTCTTATAGTAACAAATTCAAAAACTGGAAGTGTTAATCATACGTTGCTTACATTTGATTCCTGTAAAAGATTAGATATTCCTATGTCTGGTTTTATTATTAATCAAATTACAAAAGAAGGATACTCAATAGAAAATTTAACAACTCAAATTGAACAACTAACATCTAAGCCTGTATTAGCAACGACATCATATATCGAGAATTTCTCTTTTGAAGAATATTTTAAAAATTTTAAGAGGAATACAAATCTATCTAATTTAGGTTTTAAAGATTTTTAATTCACTATCTTTATTATTTTTCATAAATTTTTTTATGTTTTTAAACAAATTTGAAAATGTATTTTTATTTTGATTTAGTATGTAATTTCTACACAAAATGTTTACTTCCATATATGAAACAATCCAAATATTATTTTCATATGGTTGAATTTTTTTTATATCATTAATTTTTTTTTGAATATATTCACTATCATCAGTTTTAGCAAAATAAATTATAATCACATTTTTAGGATCAGTTTTTAGTTTTTTCTTATTTGGAATTATAATATCAATATCAATACTTTCATGAATTATCTTTCGTTGTGTAGGGATTAGCATTTCAGTAAAAATATAATGTGTCAAACCTTCAGCTAGTGTTCCGACTTTTTCAAAGATTTTTCCATCTATAGTCTCAAGTTTTGAAAATACATTTGTAAGAATATTATTAATTAGTTGATCGTATTTATCATTATAGAGTAATTCATGTATTTGTTTTTCTGGAATTTTCTTAATTTCATTATATAAAATTTCCTTAATTGGAGAAATTTCTTCCATGTTAATTTATTCTGTAAACGAATATCTTCTTTCCCCTCTTCTATCAGAGGATTTACTTCCAACATGTTCAAGAATAAATTCCTTTTTTGTGTTAAGCAGTGATTCTTCAGGTGCCAATTTATTCTCGTGTAATTGTTCGTATTGGTCTAAACTTAGTTTTTTTCTTTCACCTATTTCAGTTTCTAGATTCATATCTTTTACCATTTCTTTATAATCTGATTGAATTACTCCACTGAATACCATTGCACTGCTACCACTTCCATATGATGCAAATCCAAATCTTTTTTGATTTAGATCAATACCTTTTTGAAATTCAAATTCTAAACAACTTCTGAATCCTAAATAAAGTGATGCGGTATACAAATTACCAATCATTGTTGATGCAATTAATGAGCTAGCAACTTTGTTTTCATACACATCTTGATATTCATTTGTTTGAGAAAAACGTTTTGTGAATTCATGATCTTTTGCCATAAATTCTGAATCTGCAAGAATTGACTCAATTGTTCCACGAGGATCTTTAGGAACTGGTTCTTCCATTCCAACTTGCTCAATAATTTTTTTCCATCTAGGAGTACTTCTCCATTCATGTCGTACAAGATATGCTAATGCCTTCTTACCCATATTGCTATATGGTAAATGCATGTTAATGTAGTCCATATGATCCAACATACTCTCACCTTCTGCCAATTCAATTAATCCAGTTTTTATTGCTTTTTTTGTATAGTCTATTAATGCATTTTTAACTTGTATTAGATAAAGAAGATTAGAATATTGTCCATGTACTACAGGAGTTTCTTTTCCAAATGGTCTGTAGAAATCATATTCGTTTTTAATTGACGTAGATGTAACTTTTGCATCAAAAGCTAATAATCTTGGTTTATCATTTAATAGCATTGCAATTGCACCTCCTCCTTGAGTCATTTCACCACTAGAACCTAAATCATATTTTGCAATATCTGAAACAACAACTAATGCATGTTTATCTTCTGACTCTCCTGCACGAATCCAATTTGAATTATCATATAGTGCATATGATCCACTTACACATGCAAATTTGCATTCGATTCCTCCACAGTGTTGAAATGAACCTGCACCGTAAACTTGTTCTAACATTCCAATAACATAAGAATTCATTGCTTTGGATTCGTCTAAAGCTGATTCAGTTGCAACGTACAATCTTCCTACTTCTTCTGGTGAAAGTTTATTTTTTTGCATTATTTTTAAACAAGCATTTGCAGCTAAACAAGCAGGATCTTGATTTGAATCTACAATAGCCATTTTGGATATACCTAAACCACGTACTAATTTTTGAGGATCAAGACCTCTAGCTTCTGCAAAATCAGACGCATCTACATATAATCTTGGAATATATACCGAAATATCATCAATTCCTGCTGCCATAGCTATGCCTTTCTCAAAGAGTATATAACGCTTCTAGAATAAATTAGTCACCTTCATTAGAGAAAAAAATTGCCGATCAGTGCTCAAAATATATAAAATTTTTATTTTTCAAGCATAGTTTCAAAAATATTCTCAAAAACTTCGTATGGCTGTGCACCAATAATTTTTTGTACATCATTATTTGATATAATAAAAAATGCAGGTGTTCCAGTTAATCCTAAAAGTCTTGCATCATCATTACTAGCCTCTATAACTGATTTGTATCTACCATCAGCATTACATTCTTTTAATTTATTTATGTCCAAACCAATTTCATTAGCAAATATCAGTAAATTATCATTTGATGCCCAACCATTATTTTCACCATTCCAATTATTATAAAGTACATCATGATACTCCCAAAATTTTTCTTGTTCACCTGCACAATGAGCAGTATGTGCTGCAGATACAGAGTCAGCCCCAATTATTGTGAAATCTTTAAACAAAATTCTTACTTTACCAGTATCAACAAAGTTTTCTATAATTTCATGCTCAGTATTTTCAAAATACACATTACAAAAATGACATTGATAATCTCCAAATTCTACTAATGTAATAGGTGCATTAGGATTTCCTAGAATAGGTGATACATTTTCTAAAAATGTTTTAGCAGTAATCTTTTTGTCATTATCATTTTTTATTATTGACTCTTCAATAATTTCTTGTTCTGTAAAAACAGTAGAATCCATTCCAAATGTTATAACTAGTACAACTACTGCTGTTATTACAGCACCATAAAAAACTGATGGACCATGTATTTTAGACTTTGATTGTGACCTTACTTCAATGTGTTTTTCGTCAATATCAGTTTTTTTAATTTCTTCAGGAATACCTTCAGAAGTATTACCTTCATCTGATTTTTCATCTGGCATATTGATTTTTTGATTTTATATTGAATTTAGTTCTTGCTAATTCAAATTAATAAAGTGGACTATATGATATAGTATATTGAAAAAAGTATTTGTTAATGGCTATGGTTCTATTGGTAGAAGAATTATCCAATTTATCAATGATGATCCAGAAATTACAGTAGTTGGGGTTGGAAAATATTCCCCTGATTCTAATATTGATTATGCAATATCAAAAGGATTCAATGTTTATGTGCCTAAATCAAAGCAAAATGAGTTTAAAAATTATGAAATTAGTGGAGATATTGAATCTGCTTTAGATGATTGTGATATTGTAATTGATGCTTCCCCAGGTGGAACAGGATTTCATAATAAAAAAAATCTATATGAACCAAAAAACATCCTGGCAATTTACCAAGGTGGAGAAACTATTGTTGGTGATAACAAAGTTTCTGATCTATTATTTAATTCACGTGTAAATTATTCTGATGCGTTTGGAAAAAAACATGTGATGCAAGGAAGTTGTAATGTAACTGGAATGGGAAAGATTCTAGAGCCACTACGTAATAATTTTGGTGACAATATACATAGATTTGATGTTCTACTTGTAAGAAGATGGGCTGATATTGATCAAACTGATAAATTGATACCTGATACCATTGAAATGACACAAAAACCTCACCATGGAGACGATGTTAAATCATATTTTGGAAAAAATACACCACTTTTTGTTCGTGCAATTAAAGTTCCTACAAGACAAATGCATTTGCATATAATGGATATTAGATTTAAAGATAAAGCACCAACAATTACTGAATTTCATAATCTGTTTAAAGATGAATATGGCGTTGCAATACTTTGGTCTGCAAAAGGAACTAAAGATGTGAGAGATTTTGCAAATAGTATGAATTTTAGTTTTAAAGATACTAACATGATACACATACATGCAAACATGACAACTTCAATCAATGACACAATTCAGATTATGTATTCAGATGATCAAACTGGAATTGTAATACCAGAAAATCATTTGTTAATGCAAGCAATGTTATTTCAAAAAACATATGAAGATGCTTTCAAACATACTGAAGAATTATTTAAAATGAAAGAAAAAAAACAATTACTAGAAGATCATTTTTCTCTTTAATGTTAATTTATTTTTTCAATTCTAATTTTTTCTGGTTTATTTTTTGAAACTTTTTCAATCAAAATTCGTAATGAACTAATTTCAATTTTGTCACCTTCTTTTGGTATATCGTGAAGTTTTTCATGTAATAATCCATTTAATCTGGAATAGTCATCACCTGAGGGTAAATTCACTTTAAAAATTTCATTAATAGTATCAATTTCTATATCGCCATCTGTTACTATCGCATCATTTCCGTCATTCTGAAAACTAGGTTTTTCAGAATCAGTTTCATCTTGAATTTCACCTACGATTTCTTCTAATAGATCCTCTAATGTCACACATCCTTCTACACCACCAAACTCATCTAGAACAATTGCCATATGGGTTCGTCTTCCTTGCATTTCTTTCAATAAATCACTAACTCTTTTTTCTTGAGATACAAAAACTGGTTCTCTCATAATTTGTTCTAATGAAATAACTTTTTCATCACTTTCTAATTTCTTAAGAACATCTCTAACATGCACTATTCCAACTATTTGATCTGCATTATCTGCAAAAACTGGTATTCTTGAAAATCCATTTTTATTAATTTCTGGCAATGCTTCAAAAAGCATCATTTTTGAATTTAAAATGAACATCTTAATACGTGGTGTCATTACTGATCTAATGATTATATCATCAAAGTTTAGTGCTCCATGAACTAATTCACTTTCTTGTTTTTCAATCGCTTTGTCTTTAAATCCTTGTTCAATAACTTCTTTAATTTCATCTTCTGTTAATCCTGGAGGTTCGTCATTACTACCTGATAATTTGATTATCCCTTTTGTAATTCGTTCAAGTATCAAAACAATTGGATAAAATGCATAACTGAAAATTAATAAGATTCTACTATACCTTGCTGCAATTTTTGAAGCATTCGCATTACAATATGTTTTTGGAGTTATCTCTCCAAATATTAAAATTAAAAATGTCATAACACCAATTGCAATAGCAAGTCCTTCGTTTCCAAATGCCTTTAATGCCACACTTGTTGCTAATGCAGTTGCGGCAACATTTACTAAATTATTTCCAAGATTTACACTGGCCATCATTCTACTTGGATTTGATTTTAGTTTTTTTAGAGATGTAGCGCCTTTAACTTTATCTTTAACCATTTGTTCTACTTTTGATAATCTAACGCTAACTAATGCAACTTCTAATCCACTAAAAAAACCTGAAAGACCAATTAATACGGCTAAAGTAAAAATTTCTAATTCTAATTCCAATTTTCATGTCCTCTTAAGATTAAAATTGTAAAATTACAAACATTATTCATTTAGATAAGAAATAACCTCATTTCTGTATAATTAAATCAGACAAAAGCTTCTATTAAGGTTTAAGATTTGTAAAAATTAACTCAAAAATAATCATGCGTAATTTTATAATCTTGGTGGTATAGCAAATTTATTGTTTGAATCATTATGATATTCAATTGGGAGTAATGGCTCTTTTTGTCTACCTGTTAAAACACCAATAATTTTATCATCCTTTTTCATTATTTCATCATCTACAAGTTTTTTGATACCAGCAACTGTTGCGCCAGATGCCATTTCACAATCGAATCCATTTAAACCTACTACAGACATTCCATCAAGCATTTCTTTATCTGAAACTTCTACTACACACCCATTAGTAAATTCTAACGCTCGTAAACCTTTTGCGATATTAGATGGTTTTCCTATTTGTATTGCAGTAGCTTTGGTTTTTGGTCCAAGATTATTTTCATCCATATACGTATAATATCTTTCAACCAATTCTAAATTAGGTGAACCTTGATTCCAACGTAATTCCTCTTCTTCAAAATTACCGTTATAGAGTTGATGGAGTGTATTTGCACCTTTTGCGTTAATTACTGCAATCTTTGGAATTTTTTTAATCCAACCCCATTCATAGAGTTCCATTAAACATTTTCCACAACTAGAAGTATTACCTAATGCACCACCTGGATAAACTATCCAATCAGGAACTTCCCAATTTAAAAATTCTAATGCTCTATATGGAATTGTTTTTTGACCTTCTATTCTAAATGGGTTAACAGAATTAACAGTATAACTCCCACCTTCTTTTGATGCAATAAGTGATTTAGAAAATGCATCATCAAAATTTCCTTTTACTTTAATCAATTGAGTACCAAATTGATATGCTTGACTTAATTTACCTGGTGCTATTTGACCATCAGGAATATAGACATCACATTCCATATTTTCATTTGCTGCAAACATTCCAGCAGATGCAGATGTATTTCCGGTTGACGCACAGATGATTTTTTTAGCATTCATCATTTTAGCATGTGTAACAGCTGACGCCATACCATTATCTTTAAAGGAGCCACTAGGATTGTAACCTTCTGGCTGTAACATAATATTATCATTAGAAATTCCAACAAAATTTGAAACTTTTGACATATGATATGGTTTTGATTGTCTTCCTTCTGCACCGTCAAGTGAAACTAAATGTTCTGAACATTGATCTAATTCCTCTGTCTCAATTTCACAGAAATTTAGTAATTCTCTGAACCTCCATACACCACTTTCATTATAAATACTTCCTTGAGGATTTCGTCTTTGATAGAAAATTTCTTTTAATTTTGATGGTGGTGTTTCCTTATATCTAACATCTAAGAGAAATTGACATTTATCACAATATATTGTAGTTGATTTTATAGGATAAATTTTACCGCATTTTGGATTAATGCATACAAGTTCTGCATATTGCTTCATTTAGATTTTTTATGGTTGTAAGTAATTTAAAGGAATAAGTATCAGAAAAAATGGCAAGTTGTGTTAACTTAGACGACATCAAAATTTATTTTTTATTATACAACTCAACCAAAGATTTAGTACTGAAAAATATATTTGTATATTATGCGTGATATGCATGAATATTTTCGAGGAATTTTAAATCAAATTCTTGATTCATATGCAGTAATCGAAAATTTAAGTGATAAACCTGCTGATCTTGAAGTATTAAAGATTGAAATGGCAAAAATTATGGGATTCTTTACCATAATTTTTCGAAAGCGTGATAAAATTAATTATGTATCAAATGAATTTTCTAACTTACAAAAAATCATTGGTGTATATTTAAAAAATTATGATTTTTCTCGTGAGATTGAATTACTTTTAAGAACATTTTCTGAAGATCAAAATAGGGTTAAAAATATACGAATTACAGTATTGAATTCATTAAAAGATAAAAAACTGATTGATATAATTTATACTGAATCAAAGGAATTATAGTATTCACTACTGTTAATTTTTATTTTTTAGATTTCTTTTTTGAAATTTTATCATCTTTTTGTTTTATTTGTTTAGCAACTTCAGTTTTTTTATCATCAACTGCTTTGAAAACTTCTTGCATAACTCCATCTAGATATTCCCCTGATACTTCAGGTTCTACTGCAGTTGCAATTTCATTGATTGTAGCAGAAATTTCTGAACTTATCTGCTCAAAATCTTCTGGTTCTGCATCTGCCACTGATACATTAAGTGATTTTAAATTCTCTACCTGATTTATGATCTGATCTGTTAACATGACTTTGAATTTTACATTATTCACGACAATTTCTTTTGTTATCATAATTAAAATGTCAAAATATGTATCTTATAAGTTTGTTAGATTTTTAATAATTTAAAAAACTATTAGATCTAATGCTGCAGCATCACTAATTAACAATGTATGCCTCGAATTTATAACGTAACCATTCTTAATATCTTTTGTAAGCACCCAACGATTAGTAGAAGTATAATGTCTTTTTTCAATTAGTTCGTTTTCAACTGTTTCTATATCTAATTCACCTTCTTCTACTTCTTGTGTTTCAAGATGCTTTATAGTGATTAAAATTTTATTTATCTTAACTCTATCACCAAATTTCCATTGTGATGGAGGTGATTCATCAGAGACTTCAAGAACTTTTATCTTCATTTGTTTTTTACCTAATGCATCATGACTAACTAGAGTCCTTTCATCTATAAAATTTTGAAATTCCATACTTTTTGTAAATTATTAGTAGTAATAAAGTAAGTGCTTATCTAATTCATAATGCTAAATTTTTGATGTTTAGATTTAAACGGCATTTCGTAATCTTTTAAATCTGTTTTAACTTTTTTACCATCTTCTAATCCATAGACATCTCCATCATATTTACAAACTATATTTATTGGTTTTATTTTATTATTCCAAATTTTATAATATTCTCTTAATTCTCTTTTTTCATATTCCCCTTTTCCAATTCTTTTTTTAGATAGAAATTTGAATGCAAAAATTACATTTCTTACATTATAAATGGTAAAATTATCAGTCCAGTTCATACATCGAAGTATCTGATCAAATGGAACGGTCAATGATGTACTTGTTCCCGATTTTGCTTCAATTGTAAAAATTTTACTTTCATGATTATTTACACATAGTAAATCTGGTAATGCAACACTTGGTGAACCTAATCTAAATGCCTTCCATTGTTCCATTTTATTAAATCGTTTTACCAGTGTATCTTCCCATTGATACCCACGCTGTCTACGAGTTCGTGCTATCTTACAATTTTCCAGATTTTTAGAAATAGATTTTTGATTTTGAAATTGTAGTCTATTTTTTAGTAGAGATTTTGATCGCATAATATTAATCATTTTTTCATAATATAGAAGAGCTGGTTATAATGAAATGACCTTATGTTTAGTTTAGTTAGGAAGTAATTCAAACATAAATTGTGGAGTTTTGTTATATGAACATTTTTTTAATTGAACTTTTTGATTGATTTTAGGTGTAGTTTCTCCCAAAACTTCCCCTAACACTCTTAGATTTTGTTCAATCTCTATTAAACAAAAATACTGATTATTTTTTTTAGAAAATTCAATAATTTTACCTATTTGTTTTGAATCACACCATTTTGTTTCATTATGACAAATATTACAATAGTTTGATGGTGGCCAAACAACCTGATTACAATTTATACAGTTACTAATAACAAAATTTCCATTTAATAATTCAGTTTCAAATTTGTTCATGATTCTAATATTATAACTGAACTTGATGTTGCGGCTGCAGACATATTATGTATTAATCCTTTTTTTGCATTTGAAACCTGTCTTTTTTTTGCATTATTTTGTAATTGTTGTGTGATTTCAATTATTTGTGATATGCCTGTTGCACCTAGAGGATGACCTGCACCAATCAATCCACCTCTTGGATTAATTTTTCTATTTTCAGTATTGAAGAGATTTCTAATGAATTGAGCACTTTCTGTTTTTTTACTTAATCCTAAACTTTCAACTGCCATTAATTCACATACAGAAAACGCATCATGTATCTCTGCTACGTCTATTTCATTAGGATTAGTATTAGCCATTGAATAAGCGTCATTAGACGCCATTACAGTAGTAGAAAGTTCAGAAAGATTATTTTTTGCAAAGCTTGCTGAATCTGTTTTTTGACCTATACCTGAAATCCATATTGGTGTATCAGTAAATTTCTTTATAGTATCTTCAGATGCTAGTAATAATGATGAACTACCAGAACAAGGAAATGAACAGTCTAAAATTCGCAAATCATCTGTTATTGGTTTTGAATTCATAATTTGAGAAATAGTATATGCATTATGTGAATATGAATTAGGATTATCTATAGCATGTTTATGATTTTTTGCAGAGACTATAGCTAATTCCTCTTCTGTTGTATTGAATTTTCTTTTATGATGTTTTGTAAATAATGACCCCCAATAGATTGGATGATTAAATTCTCCGCGAGTTTTATCCCATTCTAACACTTGACCTGGATTTCCAATTGTATCACCACCTGCAACTAAAACTACATCAGCTAATCCAGATGCAATATATGAAAATGCTGAAATTACAGCATTTGATCCAGAACTACAAAGATGTTCCACAGTATGTGATATTTTTGGTTTTATTCCAGATAATTCTGATAGAATTGCGCTGAGATATTTTGAATTATCATTTGTAGAAACAATAACTCCATCAATTAGATCTTGTGATAAATTATCTGTTGAATCAAAAACTTGTTTTGTGGATTCTAGTAATAATTCTTCAATAGGAATTTCATTTTTTGAAAACTTTGTACTTCCGTACCCTGCTATTCCAATTTTTTTCAATTATATATCACCAAATGTATTTAATAGCATATCAAATGATTCATTTACATCGCCTATAGGATTAAACTGAATTATTGGTAAATCTATACCTGTTTCTTGGAATTGTTTGAATTGCTGTTGACATTCATTTACAGTGCCACAGATACATAGATCTTTTACCATTTTATCACTTACTAATGTAAAATTATTTTTTAGTCCTGTTTTTTGATATTCATCATGAATGTTTTTTGTATCTTTTTTATATCCATTATCAGCAAGAAATTCTCTATAAATTCCTCCAACTGAAATATAGAATGCCAAGGTTTTCTTTGCACGTTCTATAGCTTTTTCTGAATCATTATGAATACAAGTAATAATTTGTAACGTAGAATCAATTTTTTTTTGTTTCTGCATTATTTCTAATGTTGATTTTATTTCAGTTTTAGGGCGCAAATAGAAAATAACACCATCTCCTATTTCCCATGCTAAATTAACCATTTTTTGATTTATGGCAGCCAAATAAATTGGAATATTGTCTCTAGGTGGTTTTATTAATAATGAAAAATTTTCAAGAGAAAATATATCACCTGAATAATTTATTTTTTTTCCTGACAGTATTAATCGAATAATTTCAACATATTCTTTCATTCTTTGAACAGGTTTGACAAATTTTTCTCCGTGAAATTGTTCCACAATTGGTTTACTGCTTGACCCCAAACCGAGTATCAATCTTCCATTTGATATTGTGTCAACAGTTACTGCACCCATTGCAATTTGACTGGGACTTCTTGAATAGATGTTAATTATGGATGAACCAATTTTTGCAGTATTATTTTTTTGGCTAATCAGACTTAACATAGAAAAATCTTCCATTCCCCATGTTTCAGGAATCCAAATTACATCTGATTTAACACGATTTAATTTTTTTGAACAATCAATAACTTGATTGATTGTTAAAAGTGAGCCTAAACTGTATGACACTCTCATTATAATCAATAATTAAAAAATTTATAATATTTTTTTGATTTAATATCTTTTGAACAAAGTTCAATGTCTTTATGTGAATCAATTGAGTGCCAAAGTACATTTTTAAATTTTTTAGTATACAAGCATTTTTTCTTAGCAAGTTTTGGAAAAACATCACCCTCCATACTACCTCTTTTAGGTAAGAGTTTTTTAATTTCTGAACTTAGATGGTAAATACCTGGATTCATCCATACATTTTCAATATCAGTTTTTTCATTAAATTTTATAATTTTATTATTTTTAATTTCCATAGTTCCAAATTGTGTTTTTAATTCATTTGATGCAATTGTATTTGGTTTACTTAGAATATTTTTTAGATTAATATTTGTAATAATGTCTCCATTTATAACAACAAATGATTCGCCAGATATTTTTTCCATTGCTTTTCTAATTGCACCACCTGTACCTAATGGAGTTTTTTCAACAGAGAATTCTATTTTACACTTGAAATTTTTATTTTTCTTAAGAAAAGTCTCAATTTGTTTTGATCTATATCCACTACAAATAATTATTTCATTAATTCCAAATTTTTTAAGATATTTGATTGAACGCTCAATTAGTGGGACGTTATCTATAAGAATTAGAGGTTTTGGTATTTTATCAGTTATTGGGCGTAATCTTTTACCTCTACCTCCAGCTAAAATTATTGCTTTCATATGTGAGAGTCTTTATTTCTGATTTAAAACTTATTGGATTAATTTAGAATATTTCAAATGTTGCTATTCCAAAGTAATAACCTATGAGAATCATAGTAATACTCCATGCACATGAACCTAATATAGTATAAACTAAAAATTTCTTAATATTCATTTTTAGCAAACCAGCTGGAATTGAAATCATTTCTCTAAAAACTGGAATCATTCTACCAAAAAGTACTGCTTTATCACCATACTTTTCAAACCATTTTTCAGCACGGTTTAATTGCTTCTCTGTGATTTTAATTCTTTTCAAATATCTTAGTAATGCAACTCTACCAAGTTTTAATGCGATAAAGTAAATTGCTGTAGAACCAATTGAAGCACCTAAACCACCAATTATTCCAAGTAGAATAACTTCTCCAAGACCTAAACCATTTTGTGATGCAATATATCCTGCAGTTGGAAATACTGCCATGGTTGGAATTGGTGGAATAATAGTTTCAATTAATGCTGCTAGAAATACACCGATGTAGAGATATTCTGATAGTAATTCTGAAATCCACTGTATTAAAATTTGTAATTCATTCAAAGTTATCTTTCTCAGTCATGTAATAATGTAATTCAGTATAGCACTCTTTACAGAACTCTTCAAAATTTGTGTGTTCACAGTCATAGCAATTTTTACTATCTTTACCACATTTTTTACAAATAGACATTGATTTTATTGATAATTATGATTTTTTAATCTTAATGATTCCAAGTGCTATCTGTATTAATGCCGGAGCAAATAGCATTACAACAGAACCAATAGGATCTCTATCTGAACTTTCAGACGATGGAGATGGGTTTGTAACAACTGCCATACCACCTATTATAATTAAAATTCCTGCTATGATTATCATAATTCCTAATCCTTTAGATGGTTGTTTTAACGAAATGAAAAATGCAATTATAGGCAAAATTAGTGCAGGTCCACCTAATCCAATACCTCGTTGCATGTCATTTAATGGTAAAAATCCTTCTTTTGCATCATTACCCATTGATACAGAAACATCTGCACCATAAACAATTAACAATGCTATAGCAATACCTGTTAAAACCAATGCTGCTTTTATGGCCATATTTAAAATGAGAAATCAAGTATTAATAAAGCATTAGATAGATTTTTGTGAATTTATAATTCTGATGTAATTTTAATTGATTCTGATACAATTGCCACTTGTTCTAATAATTTTTCCATTCCTAAATTGTCTTTATCAACTACGTTAACATGACCAATTTTTCTTTGTGGTTTTGATTCTGATTTACCATACATTTTCAAAAATACATTTTGTAAATCTGTTGTAGGATTTTTGAATTTTCCTATGAAATCTTTTGGTCCTAAAATATTATACATGATTGTAGGATGAATTAGTTCAGTACTACCAAGTTTCAATCCTAAAATTGCTCTAAGATGTTGTTCAAACTGTGAAGTTTTACTAGACTGTAATGTATGATGGCCTGAATTATGAACTCTTGGAGCTATCTCATTAATTAATATCTCATTGTCATTTGTAACAAACATTTCAATCCCAAAAACACCTGCTCCATGTAAAACTTCCATTGTTTTATGAGCAATTTCTTCAGCATTTTTAGAAATTGTCTCATTAATTCTTGCTGGAGCAATAGTCATTTCTAATATATTATTTTTATGAATATTTTCAACTAATGGATATGTTTTAATTTCACCAGATGTACTTCTTGATGCAATTACAGATACTTCCATTTTAAAATTAACAAATTTTTCAACCATAAGTGATTGACCATCAAAAATTTCTAATGCCTCAGATATTTGATCTAATGTATCTATTTTGAAATTACCTCTACCATCATATGCACCAGTTCGTGTTTTCAATAAAACTGGAAGCCCAAATTCATTAATTTTTGATTCTAATTCATTTTTTGATGTTATTTCTCTAAATTCTGCTACTGGAATATTATTTTCAGCAAGAAATTTTTTTTGAGTTAATTTATCTTGTATTATTTCAAGTGTTTCTGGAGATGGGTTAATTTCACATTCATTTTCTAAATTTTTTAGAATCATACTATCGCCGGATTCTATTTCATATGTGATTATATCACATTTACTTGCGAGTTCTTTGATTGCTGAGGCATTTTTAAAATCAGCCACTATTTGAGTGGCACCAATTTTTGATGCAGGACAATTTTCTGTTGGATCTAAAACAATAATCTGAGAAATATTGGATGTCATGTTTTTTGCAGCCTCTGTAAGCATCATACCTAGTTGACCACCACCGATTATTCCAAGTATTTTCCCCATAATCCAAAACAACTACTCAATTACAAATAGTTTCGGTGTAGTAATGTAATTTCAAACTATACAAGACATATTTCCATATTGTAAAATATGCTAATTTGAGGAATTAATGAACACTGTTGAGTTAGATACTGATATCATTTCTACCATTTTGATTGATATGTTCTCTTTTTCTGCAATATCAAATATTTCCTTATGATGTTTTTCATTCAAATGCTTTAAGAATTCTTCTTCTTCAATATCATTACATTTGAAATCACACTGTGAAAAGATACAATTAAAATTCAATAATTTTATTCTGATATTCTGCTAAAAAAGTAATTTCATAAAATAGGTTGTAAATTGGTCATGAATATTACTCTAAACTATTAAAAATAGCATTTGTATTCAAAAGATATGAGTAAAAAAAGTAATGTTGGAATTATAATGGGTTCAAGCTCTGATAGTCGAATTATGCATGATGCTGCAGAAATATTGGACCAGTTTAATGTTCAACATGAAGATCAAATAATTTCTGCTCACAGGACACCTACAAGACTTGATACATATGCCAAACATGCAGAAGATTCTGGATTTAAAGTAATTATTGCTGGTGCAGGTGGTGCTGCACATTTACCAGGAATGATTGCATCGCATACAGTAATTCCTGTAATTGGAGTTCCAATATTAGTTTACAACGATAAACAGACAAAAAAATCAGGCACAAGTAAATTTTCGGCATTTGGTGGATTAGATTCATTATTATCTATTTCAGAAATGCCTACTGGTTCACCAGTAGTTACAGTAGGAATAAACAAATCAGCTAATGCTGCAATATATGCATTAAAAATTTTAGCAAATGACAATTCTACAATAAAACGTAAACTAAAGAAACATAAATTTGATCAGCATTCTTCAGTGCTTAAAGAATCTGATGAGTTAAAGAGGCTTGGTTTAGCAAAATTTGTAAAAAAGAAATTCAAATAAACTATTCAAGTAGTTTGAACTGTATGTTTTTCTCGTTTAAATGAACAATCAATCTATCTGCTTGCTCCTGATTTTCTGTTTCTAGGCTTAATGTGACGCCTACTGTACCTGCATTAATAACAGAACTTAATCTATCATGGATCACTTCTACTATGTTTACACTTAATGATGAAATCTCATCCACAATTTCTTTTAGTGCACCTGGTTTATCTTTTAATGTGATTAGGATTCTGACCATTCTTCCCATATTTGTTAATCCTTTAGCAACAATTTGACCTAGTAAATACATGTCAATATTACCACCACATAAAATAGGAACAACTTTTTTGTTTGGAGCAGGTTTTTTGCTTAAAAGATATGCTAGTCCTACTACACCGGCAGGTTCTACAACTGCTTTTGTTCGTTCCATTAACAGAAACATTGTTTTGATAATATCAGAATCTTCTACTGTTACAATCTCATCAATTCCTTTATTGATTATATCAAAAGTTATTTTTCCAGGTGTTTTGACTGATATACCATCTGCAATAGTTAATCCACCCTCTATTGTTTCCACATGACCAGATTCAACGGAATGTTTCATTGCTGGAAAAGCTTTTGATTCAACTCCAACAATTCGTACACTTGGTTTTTTCTCTTTTATTGCTATAATTATACCAGCAGCAAGTCCACCACCACCAATTGGAACATAAACTTCATCTACATCGGGAAGCTGCTCTAAAATTTCTAATCCTATTACACCTTGACCACATATTATATTTGGATCATCAAATGCATGAATAATTGTGGCTCCTGTCTCATCTGAAATTTTTTGTGCTCTAGCCCATGATTCATCATATGTTAGTCCATCTAAAACTACATTTGCGCCATATCCACGTGTAGCAGAAATTTTTGCTGGAGATGCATTTTTTGGCATTACAATTGTACAAGAAATATTTTCTAATGACGATGCAAAAGCAACACCCTGTGAGTGATTTCCTGCAGATGCTGCAACAACACCATGTTTCTTTTCTTCATCAGTTAATGAACTAATTTTGTGATATGCACCACGTATCTTAAATGAACCAGTTTTTTGCTCATATTCATTTTTGAGATAAACTTGGGAATTTGTCATATTGCTAAATGTTTGTGAAAATGTAAGCGATGTTTTTCTGATAACATCACTTTGTGCCTTCTCTGCTTTTACAATATCATCATAAGATATAGTCATAAAATTTCTCAAAAATTCATTCAAAATTAAATGTATTTGAAAATTAATTCATCAATTTTCTAAGAATTTGAAGATTTGATTTAGCCTATAGCCAATTTTTTCTTGTGACTTAACATCAACAGTATCAAGATCAAAAAGACCTTGTTTTGCACCATTTTGTATATATTCTAAATCAATATTACAGAGACATCCTTCTTCTCCGTTTACCAGTTTTTGTTCATCAATTAGTATTCCAGTAGTTTGAAAGGTTTCAAGTAATAAATCATCTAATTTATTGAGAATGATCTTTTTTCTAGAATTCAATTCGATTATCTCAGCTTCTAAACTGGTCTCTATTTTTTCTGATAATATTTCAGAAAGTTTTGGATCATTATAAAATAATTCAAATAAATTCTGTTTGTTAATTTTATCATATCCAAGTTCTTGAAGTTTTTTGAGAATTATTTTATTTCCATCATCAGAGTATTTTAAATCAGAATTTTGTGTTTTATCAATTACTTCAGCAAGTTCTTTTTGAAGTTCTATTACATCTTGTTCTGGTTTATAATATAATAAAACATGAAACTGCACAGAAATGTGCATTGATAAAACTAAATCATCTTCTTTGATTTCAAACTTTAAAAAAATCCTTCTGACATCGTCATTATATGAATATGATATACCTTGAGATTCCCAATCATTCAAAGATTCTATAAATTTATTAAAAAAATTCTCAATATTAATTGGATCAAATGTAGATATAGTTTTTACAGTAGAATCACCAAGCATTACCTTTACATCAACTACTTTTGTTGTATCAATAATTTTGTTTAAAAAATTATTTTGAATAACATCATTTTTCTTATTAAGATTAATGAGAAACTCATTTTGTGACTTTGTGCCTATACGCATGAATCTTGTTTCATATACCTCCTTAAATTTTATGTAACTGTGAGCTTAATTTCAAAAAACATTGTAAAATTAAAAGAAGAATTTGTTAAATTCTATGATGGAAATAGTCATGTACAAGAAATACTTCCAATTAAAAAAACAGAATTTTTACCAATAGATGATGAACATTTATCATTATTACATAAATTTCTAGAAAATAATCCAATTTATTATAATTCGTTTGAAAGTAAAATTTTTGGAATTATGTGCCGTGTATTTGAAGGTGATTTGAATCAGTTCTGGATTAATAGTATAAAACATGATACAAGTTATGCTCCATTTTATCCAACATGGATGCTTTCTGCTTATGCACTTGCATTAGAATCTAAAAATAATGGATTTTTAGAATTGATTGATATTGGTTCTGGTGACGGTAGAATCGCATTTTGTGGGGAAGTTGTAGGCCTTCATTCCAATTCAATAGAAATTGATGAGTCTCTTTGTAGTTTACAAGAAAACATATTACAAAACATGGTAGGCAATTTTACTATAATTAATGAAGATGCAACAAAGATTGATTATAAAACCATGAAATTAGTAAAACCAGTTTTTTTTATTGGAGGATTACCTGAAAATGGAGAACTATTAGCAGAATCAATTATTAAAAATATCTTAAAACTGCCAAAATTAGAAAAAAATTCATGTTTTGCATTAACTGGTACACATGCTGAAAGAACATTTGCAAAAAATCAATCCGACTTTGGTTGGGGGATGACAACCAAAAAATTTAATCTAAAGATTATAGAGATGCTTGATTTACCTACGTATTGGACAATGGAACAGCCATTTAATACACCGTATATTTTTACAAATTACTCCTAATTCACATATGCTTTTAAGAATAAATCAAACACTGTAGATATGAATTCTGATTCTATGGTGTGTAATCATTGTGGAAACGACATTATAATATATTATAATTCTAAATATAATGGAAAACGAGGAAAATGCAAAAGTTGTAATACGGATTTTCCGCTAGATTGAGTGTGCTAATATGAGTAATGATGACGATGAAGCAAGGGCTGAAATTGAAAAAAAATATGAAAAACTATTAGCTGCCGCAAGTGGGACTAGCTCTGATGATATAGAATCAGATAATAATAATGAAGTTAAAAAAGAACCTGAATATCAAAAACCATCCACATCTAATATTGTAGATATGATGCTTGGTAAGAGCTCAGAATTAACACAAGATTCAGAAACAATGATTCTAGAGACACAAAAACGAATTTGGAAGGCAATAAAACAAGGTGGTGTAGAATATTATGGAATTATTTCAGAATCAGATGAGTTTCTAAGAAAGCATGTTAATGAGAAAATTTCAATGGCTGTTATGTTTGTGGATCTTGTAGGTTCTACAGATATGTCATTATCTTTACCAGAAGAGAAAGTTGCGATGATAGTTAGTTCATTTGCACAAGAAATGGCTATAGCTGTAAAACAACACAATGGTTATACTCTAAAATTTGTAGGAGATGCAGTTATTGGTTATTTTATTCATAAAAGCGCACTAATGGCATCAGATAATGCAATTAGTTGTGCACAAATGATGATAAAAATAATTGAAAATGGAATAAATCCAATTTTAAACAATTATGATTACCCAGATCTTTTTATCAAAATTGGCGTAGATTATGGTCAAAGTATGGTTATGCGTTATGGCAATGATAAAGCTCGTTCACATGTAGATCTGTTAGGTCCTGTAATGAATATTGCCGCAAAAGTACAGAATAAAGCAAAACCACAACAAATTATGATTGGAGAAGACATTTTCAATAAGATTCATCCATCTACACAAAAAAACTTTGAGTTGAAAGTTTGGAATGGAAATGAATGGAACTATCGCAATAGACAAACTGGAAAATTATACCCAGTATACGAATCAAAAACTAAATTGTAAAATTATCAGGACATTCAACATGCTCATAATAATGTTCAGTAAATTGTTCTTCTATAACATACATTACAATTTTGTGTAATTCATTTTCATTAATGCATTTTTTACATTTAAGACATGTTTTTTCTTTATCTGATTCCATGTCAGATCCAAATGATTAGATCGCTATAACGATCTACAAATAGAATAAATTGATAAATTATCAATAATTGAATACAAAATCACTAGTAAACAAAATGAATAAAGTAGAAATATGGAAGATTTTTATGATTATTATGGATAATTTTACAATTCTTCCAAAAACAGGATTTCCTTTCCTACAAAGTGTTGCACCTGATTTTATTAGATATCCACCAAATAGTAAACCAGATTTTGGAATTCATCAAACACAAAAAATTAAAGAACAATTTTCAAATCAAGGTGCATCAATGTTACCTAAACTACAAGATTACAATCAAATATTTAGACAACAAGTAAATTCATTGATGAAAATGAATTCTAATATTCTTCCTCCAGGTCATCCATTATTTTCTAGAGAAAATTCACTATTTACACTAAAAGAAGAAAATGAAAAACTTATGAAAGAAAATTTGGAATTAAAAAAGAAACTAGCACCAAAATCAAATAAGAAATAACTAAACCTGAATAAATTTTTTGTATTTTTTATAAATTTTATTAAATTTGTCATTTTCATAATCACTTATTTTCATGGAAAAATTATTTTTAATTTTTTCAGAAATATTCAAAAGAAAAAGTCTTTCATTAGTCTCAAAATAATTTCTTGCATCTGAATCCTGCAAATTTGATATGATCGTTAAAACATCTGAATTCTCCATATTATTGGTTAGATACAAAGTACTTTGATTTTTCGACTTGTTTATTAATTGATAATTTGAACCTAAATTATGAAAAATTCAAGCAAAAACAAATGGAATAATATTTTATTAAAATACAAACAAAAAAGTCTGGAAATAATTTCTCTTTCTAAATCTATTCGTTATGTAGGAATAATAAATTATCATGGAAGAACATTAGCTGGAAAAATTAAACCCGGAATAAAACCACTATTTTCACCAAATCAAGTTCGTGATGAATTTTTTGCTATTGCCACATCAGTAAAATTAAGAGAAAAATCATTATCTGCAATAGGTAAATCTAACTACACAATTTTGAATCATAAAAAAGTAACAATACTACTATTTTATAATAATAAAATAATATACTATATTACATTTGGTCCTAATAAAATTCCAAATAAATTATTAATTCAAAAAATTAAAAATATTACTACTGTGGTGTAAAACCTACATATCCACTTGTCTGTTTATTTTTTTCATCAGAAAAATTAGGCTCAAAAAGTGATATCATGTAATCATCAGGATCTAGAACTATAGCATTTTTTCCAGATTCTCGTTCTTGAATATCACGATAAATTCTAACTCCTTTTGATTTTAATTCTTCAATTGCAGATGCAAGATCTCCAACTGTAAGACCAATTAAAATTCCATTGTCAATTGATGTTCCGGTATGAGGTGCAGTTATAGATGCTGGATGAAGGCTTAGTATAGCACCTGTTGTACCTAAATCAACCCAATTTCTTCGTTCATTTTTTATTGGCATTCCTAATGTTTCATGATAAAATTTGATTGATTCATCAAGATCTTTAACTGCTAAAATAATATTTCCTATTCTTTTAATATTCATAATTATTCAATATTGTTTAATGATAAATCCTTTACTGAACCTCAATCATAGTTTCTGTGCGTTCCACACCTGAAATTAATTGAATTTCATTAGTAATGTCTTTTATCTGAGATAGCATTGTTACATTAATCACTGCAACTGCATCAAACTGACCACTTACTGGAAATGATTCTGAAATCAGATTAATTTTCCTTAATCTTGCGGCGATTAATTTTTTTGGAGATTTAACTAAAATTATAGCTCTTACCAACCTAAATCTACCTCAACTTCAATCAGTGTTTCTGTTGAAACAATCTCTTTAATATTTTTTAAATCAATTACAATTTTATTAATGTCAGTAATTGACGCATTCAAAATTACACATATGTCAGCACTACCTGATACGACCATCACATCTTTAGAAATACTCCGTTTTCTTTTTAATAAATTAAGAACCTTGTCTACTTGACCAGGTAAAACCCTAATCATACACAATGCTTTCATCTCATAGTATAGACACTACAACCATATCAGGTTTACTATTCAGATGCATCTTGAGAACGTGCTTCCTCTAAATATGCACGTCTTTCTTCATTTATAACATCCTTGTCAATATCAAATTCGTCATCAACAATTATAATTCCTGAATCTAATACATCATCATTATCTTTTTTTGCTTTAGCTTTTTTTGTTTTTTTCGCTGTTTTGGGTTTTTTAACAGATCCATTTTTTGCATTTTTTTCCTTTATTACCAAATTAATCGAAAAAAACTAGTTGTTGTTATATTAAAACATTTTCATGAATTAAAACAATATAATGCCGAGGGCGAGATTTGAACGCGCGACAGCCACGTCTTCAGCGTGGTGCTCTCCCAGGCTGAGCTACCTCGGCATATCACAAATCAAATCGTTTCGAATAAAACCGTTTTTATGGACTCCAAATAATATCTGAAACACTACTTTTTTTGTTACTAACTCTTGCTAAAACAAAAAGGAGATCAGATAATCTATTCAAATACACTGTTGGAATTGTAGAAATTTCTTCATTTTGTGATAAACCAACGACATAAGTTTCAGCACGTCTGGTAATTGTTCGTGATAAATGTAAAATTGATGCTAATAATGTGCCACCTGGCAAAATGAAACTGGTTAATTCTGGTAATTCTGACTCAAAACTATCAATTGATTCTTCAAGGAAATTAACCATTTTTTCAGTCGTTCTGATTTTAGTATCTGTCATATCAGGATTTGCTAAATCAGATCCAACGATAAAAAGATCATTTTGAATCTTAATCAGAATTTCTTTAACCTTAGGTTCTAAATCTAATGAAATTGCAATCCCTATTGCAGAATTAAGTTCATCAACTGCACCATATGACATTATTCTCTCATTTGATTTCAATACACGCGTATTATCAAATAATGAAGTTTTTCCACTATCACCAGTTTTTGTATAAATTTTCATGATGAATCTAAATTTCTGTATTTAATTAAGATATAGTTAAATTTTCATGATTATTATAACTAATGAAATTATGAGAGAAAAAGTTGATAAATTACTTGAAAATGCAAATGAATTGTTTTTAAAAAAAAAATTTAAAGATGCAATATTACTTTATGACGAAATTTTAAAACTTGATGCTGAAAATCTAAATGTAATAAATAATAAAGGATATGCATTAAGCAAGATTAAAAATTATGATGATGCAATAGCATGTTATGATCAAGGATTAAAAATAAATCCTAATGAAAAAAGTTTACAAATTAATAAGATTTCATCACTAAGAAAAAAACATGATTTTCAAAGTGCACTAAATTTGTGTAATTTTTTATTAAAAAACGAACCAGTGGAAAATATAATATTATATCATAAAATCCGAATACTTCATTCAATGAAAAAATTTACTGAATCAATAGAAATATGTAATATGATTTTAGAATTATATCCAAATAATGCTGATGTGTTATTTGATAAATCATGTAATTATGCATTACTTAATGACTATTCAAATTGCTTGAAAAATTTAAAAATGGCAATTAATATTTCAAATAAATTTAAAATTAATTCTAGAAAAAACAAAAGTTTTGAATCGTTAAGAAAAATTAAAGAATTTCAAAAACTTATTGAATAGTACAGTTTTTTAATACTTTAATTTCAGATGTAATATGGAGAAATCAAAATGTCCATACTGTGAATCTGAATTTGAATCAAACCAAGATTTGTCAGTACATATCGATAGAATACACGGCGATTCAGGCTTATTAGAAGGAAGTTCTAAAAAGCTTTAACTTGATTTCTGATTTTTTTTTCCAAATTGCTGGATTAAAAAACATACCACGAACTGGTTGGAAAATTAAATTAAATTTACAAGATTCAGAATCAGTTGCTGAACATTCCTATATGATGTCTGTTATGGCCATGGTCATGGCTGATTTAAAAAATCTGAATACAGAAAAAATACTAAAAATGACAATACTCCATGATTGGGCAGAAAGTAAAATTGGCGACTTTATGCCAGATGAAATTACTATTGAGAAAAAAACTGAACTTGAGGAATATGCAATGACTGAAATCTTAGACGAATTGCCACCTACCATAAAGGATAATTATTTTGATTTATGGAATGATTATAAAGAAAATTTATCAAATGAAGCGAGATTTGTTCATGAATTAGACAAGTTAGAAATGGCATTACAAGGAAAAATCTATGAAAAAGAAACTGATCCTGAAAAAATCAAACCATTTTTGATTTCAGCTGTTGAAAAAATAGCTGATGATGAACTTAAGAAAATACTAATAGGAATACTTGAAAAAAAATAAATTTGGAGTAATATGATGATCTGAATTGACTGCGGAAAATGATGAATTAATTAAAGCACAGAATGAAGTGATAGGAATACTTTTTGAAATAATAAAGAGATATCAGGCTAATAATGATTTTACAGATGAATATATTGAAATGTCTATTAAAAATCCTAATGAAATCGATAAAAAACGATTAGAAGAGATTAATAAAAAACGTAATGAAAACGCAGAAGTTATCTCACGGCTTTTAAAAAAATTGGAACCTTGACATATTAGTCTCCACAGCCACAAGAATCATCATCAGAAATCATACGAAATTTTTTTGTTTGCTCGTATTTTGACTGCTGGTAATGTGAAATGTTAGTTATTCTATTTCTAACAAGCTTGTTACCCCAACTTCCTTCATTTTTAAACCATGCCTCAATTTCATCAACATTATACACTTCACCATTTTCATTGATTTCTTTGAAAATTTGTTTAATTTCAGTTTCATCACTATCTGATAATGAATTCTTGTTTTGTACAGACGTAGTTATCTCATTTAGACGTAATATTGTTGAATTTAGTAATGGCACACATATTGTTAATTTATTAAGAATATATTGATTTAAAGAACATGCAGTATTTTCAAGCGTTAAAAATTGGTAAAAAAAGAGTTGCAGATGCAAGATCATATCTAAATTCAATTTCAAATGATAAAGCAATGCCTGCACTTGCCTTACGAGATAACAAAACAAATGTTTGGGAACCAGTAGGTGAGGAAAATATGTATGCGGTAGTAGATGAATCGTCAGGTTTTGTTTTAACCGATACCAGTGGGTATATTCTAGCATTATGTGACAAAAATGGCATATCAAAGACAATTGTTCAAGGATTAAGTCAAGAACAAAAAGATGAGATAGTAAAGTTACTAGAAAAAGACAATATTCCAGAGTATAAGGGTAAAGTTGCTTTACCTGTGTAATTTTATATTGCTAAACTGATTTCTCATTAAAATGAACAAGTATTCAAAGGAAATCGAGGTAAAAGGTCATCTCATAGATTCGATGATTCTTACAAAAATTTTCGATAATGTAATGGATTTGGATGGAAAGTTTGAGGTTACAAAAATTAAAGTTGGTAAGCTCAAAACTGATGAAAGTTTTGCAAAAATTAAAGTAATTGGAAAAAACCAAACCCACCTAGATGAAATTTTAGAAACACTGTATAGAGCTGGTGCAACATTAAAAACTCAAAAATCTGTAAAATTAAAATCTGCACCAAAAGGTATGGTAATGCCAGAAAACTTCTACAGTACTACAAATAATCATACTAGAATATTTCACAATAAAAAATGGATTCAAGTCGATAATATGATGATGGATAAATGTATTGTAGTAAAATCAAACAAAGCACAATGTGTTCCAATACGTGATGTAAAAAAAGGTGATAAAATTATTGTTGGTGAGAATGGTGTAAAGGTAACACCACCAGAAAGGCCACGTGAAGGCATGAACATGTTTCAATTCATGGGAAGTTCTAGCTCCAGTGAAAGACCAACACAGCACATTGCAAGAAAAGTTGCTGAAGATATTAAAAATACAAAAAAGAAAGGCGGAAAAATTGTGTTGGTTGGTGGTCCTGCTATAGTTCACACAGGAGCTGCTGATGCAGTAGCTAAACTAGTTAGATTAGGATACATCAACGCAGTTCTAGCTGGAAATGCACTTGCAGTACATGATGTTGAGTATGCAACATTGGGCACATCACTTGGAATGAAAATTAAGGATGGAACATTAGCAATGCGTGGACATCGTAATCATATGCAAGCAATTAATTCTGTATTCAAAGCTGGCTCACTTAAAAAAATGGTTCAACAAAAGAAACTGAAAAGTGGAATTATGTATGAATGTATCAAAAAGAAAATTCCATTTGTATTAGCTGGTTCATTACGAGATGATGGACCACTGCCAGATGTGATAACAGATATTGCTGTAGCACAAAAAGAATACAAAAAAGTGCTAAAGGATGCAAATATGGTAATTATGGTATCTACAATGCTTCATTCCATAGCCACTGGAAACATGCTACCTGCAGATGTGAAGGTAATTGTAGTTGATATCAACCAACCAACTGTGACTAAACTAATGGATAGAGGTACCTGGCAAGCACTTGGAATAGTATCAGATGTGGTGCATTTTTGCCAATGGTTGCAAATGAAATTGGAAGTAGATAGACAATGGAGAAAACAATAGAGAATATTGACTTTGCCAAAGGCGATGGAATAGTACCTGTAATAGTACAAGATGCAAACTCTAAACAGGTTCTAACACTTGCATACACAAACAAGGAATCACTTGAACTTACAAAAAAGACTGGTAACTCTTGGTTTTGGAGTCGTTCCAGAAATAAACTTTGGATGAAAGGTGAGGAATCTGGTAATACACAGAAAGTCAAAGAAATACTGGTTGATTGTGACTCTGATGCGTTGATCTATTTGGTAGAACCATCAGGTCCAGCATGTCACACTGGTGAAGGTTCGTGTTTTCATAACAATATGTGAAGCAGTAAACCTTTATTCACTTACTCGTAATGTTTGATTATGGCAATAGCCCGAACACGAAGACATTATTGTAACAAGTGTCAACTAAAACGCCCTAAATGTATCTGTAAAAAACAGTAAACAAGATTAATTTTTAACACTAAATCCTAAAAAACTAGAACTTTAATACCGATTCTAAAAATACCTAATATTGATTGACGTACCGTGGAAATGGGTAATAATTGCAGTTGGTATAATATGCTTAGGAACAATTACAAATTATTTATTTCCAGGATTTTTGTTTAATTTTTCATAAAATTCGTGCCTGATCCCCTTTTCGTTGTCAAATAACATCGGATCCCTTCGGATCCAAAAAAGTGTCAACTAAATGGTAGGTGTCAAGTGAGTTCCTTACCAAGCGCTCACTTAACTGGCTGTTAAATGCCAAACCTACCAATAATTTTACAAGTTTATTCTTAATAACTCGATATTATCATAATAATTTATGGATGATTCATTAACTACATACGATAAATTAAATGAAGATATTCAATTTACTGAAGATGAAACAAAAGAACTTTTGAAACTAAGTGAAAAAGAAATACTAATTTTGATTCTTTCTGAATTAAAAAAAATAACTGCCGATAGAAACTAAAAAAGTTAGAATTTCATACGACACTGTACAGCACTATTAGCCTAGTTTTGATTTTATCAATTCTAGGGTTTTTGTAGGGTCAGCCTTTCCCTTTGTTTTTTGCATTACTTTACCCACAAGATAGTTCACGGTTTCTGGATTTTCTTTTGCATCAAGTACTGCCTGTTTTTCCTCCTCAAAGACCTGCATGATAATGCTCTCAATTTCAGATGAATCAGATACCTGACCCAGGTCCATTTCTGTGAGTAGTTCCTTTACCGATTTACCAGATTTCACAATCTCTTGTAAGGCAGTTTTTGATGATGTTCTGGTTAGTGTTTTATCGTTAATTGCAGTAATCAAGTCAGACAAATGTTGTGAGGTTAATTTGGATTCTTCTCGTTTTTCTTTTGTATCAACAAAACCCATCAAATCAGTAGTTATTAGATTCGCAATATCTTTTGCATCTGAATCAGAGTGTGCATTTTCAAATAAATCTGAATAATATTTGTCTGATGCCAAAATGTCAGCTACCTGTGGTGCAATGTTGAACTTTGCAACGAATCTTTCTTTCTTTGAACTAATACTTTCAGGCATATTTTTCTTAAGAGAGTCTCGTGTTTCTTGAGGAATTTTTACCCATGGTATGTCATTTTCCAAGAAATATCGATAATCCTGATCTTCTTCCTTGCTTCTTGAACTAACAGTAATTTTTCGTTTGTCATCCCAGTGTCTGGTTTCTTGAGAAATTTCAATGCCTCTTTCTGACAAACTTTGCTGGCGCGTAATTTCAAAATGTAATGCCTTTTCCAAATCATGGAAAGAATTAATATTTTTTACCTCAACTTTATTTCCACCTTCAATTGATACGTTACCGTCTGCACGCATTGCACCTTCCAGACCAGGTTCTGCAACTCCAAGGTTTTCTAACAAATCAGATAAAATATTTAGAAAAATTCTTACTTGCCGTGGATTTTCAAAATCAGGGTCTGTCACAATTTCTACAAGAGGAGTTCCGGCTCTGTTGTAATCTACAAGAGTGATTTTTGTTCTTTCAGATTCTCCTTCATAGATAAGTCTGCCAGGATCTTCTTCCAATTGGATACGTCTAATTTTGATTTTTTTACCTTTGACATCAACATGTCCCTCTCCTCCCACACTCATATCACCATAGACATTGAGTTGTGTGATTTGGAAGTTTTTTGGTAAATCAGGATAGAAATAATTTTTTCTAAAGAATGCAATTTTTTCTGGTGTTTCACAACTTAGTGCCATGGCTATGCTTGTAGCAGATTCCACAGCTTTTTGATTTAATCTAGGAAGTGAGCCTGGTAACCCCATACAAATTGGGCAAATGTTATGATTTGGTTCAAATTCACGATAGTTTGCCTTACAAGAACAAAATAATTTACTCTCCAATTTTGTTAGTTGGCAATGAATCTCTAATCCAATTTTGGTCATAGTGGAACCTCCGGTAATTCAGTTTTTGATTCTAATGCATATGCTGCTTGTAACAATGATTCTTCCTTCAAACTATTTCCCATAATTTGCATTCCTATTGGTAAGCCATCAACAACTCGATATGGGACAGATATTGCAGGTTTGCCAGTAAGATTTGCAGTAACTGTATTGTAATCTAACAACATCAATGTAATTGGGTCATCTATTTTTTCTCCAAATTGGAATGGCTGTACTGGTGCAGTAGGTGCTATAAGAAAATCATATTTTTCAAATGCACTGTTCACTTCAGAAGTTAATTTTGATTTAACCTTCAATGCTTTTAGGAAATATTTGCCAGCGTGACCTGCAGAAGGAACAAATCCTCCCAAAATTATTCTACGTATGACTTCAGGACCAAATTTAGTTCGTGATTTTGAAATATATGAATTGTATTCATAACCTTCTGAGTCAAGATCATAACCATATCTGATATTGTCATATCTTGCAAGATTACTGCCAGCCTCTGTGGATGTGATTGTGTAATATGCTGCAACAGTATAAGGTATGGTTGGTAGAGAAACCTCTTCACAATTAGCCCCTAGTTTTTCAAAATCTTGTATTGCTTCTTTTGTTGCAGATGAAACTTCAGGACTTAGACCATCAGAAGTCATTTCTTTAATTATTCCAATTTTTTTTCCTTCAATTCCATCTTCAATATTTTTCAAATAATCTGACTGTTTGTTGTCAATTGTAGTATCATCATTACTGTCTTGTCCTGCGATAATGTTCAACAGAAAACCACAATCCTTGACTGTTTTTGTCATAGGACCAATCTGTTCAATGCTATTTGCATAAGAAATTAGTCCATATCTGCTGATCAAACCATAAGTTGGTTTTAGCCCAACAACTGAACAAAAACTTGCAGGATTTCTAACAGACCCTCCTGTATCAGAGCCTAATGATGCCAAACACTCATCTGCAGCAACTGATGCTGCACTTCCACCAGATGAACCACCTGGAACATATTTCAGGTTCCATGGATTTTTTGTAGGCCCATATGCACTAAACTCTGTAGTCAATCCCATAGCAAATTCATCCAAATTTGTCTTTCCAGTAATTATAGCATCTTCATTTTGCAGTTTGTTTACAACTGTAGCAGTATATGGTGCAACAAAATTTTCTAAGATTTTTGATGCACACGTAGTTTTTGTACCTGTGATGCATATGTTATCTTTAATTGAAATGGGAAACCCATAACATGCACCAACTTTTTCTCCTGTAGATATTTTTTTGTCAATACTTTTTGCATTATCAATTGCAGATTCATTTAATGAAAGGTATGCATGTACATCACCATCAACGTCCTTAATTCTCTGAATAGTTGCAGATGTAAATTCCTCTACAGTTAATGACCCAGATTTTACATCATTAATGTAATCTAAGATTGAAGTTTTCAGGTTCATTTAATTCATCTTTGGGGCTCGAACATAATGTTCACGGAAGTTTTTTAATGAATCAATTAATTTTTTATCATTAGGGATAAACTCATCTTTTCGTAGTTCAGCAAGTGTCTTTTCTTGGGATGTAATTTCTTCGGATGAAAGATCAATTTGGTCTAAAATATCGAAATATTCAAGCATTTTTTTTACTCTGCTCACGTGCTCAGTGTGATCCTCAAGATCAATTTTCATTAATTTTGCTACTCTGATTATTTCCTCTTCATCAACCAATTTTTTTCCTACGGTGTTAATCTATCAACGTCTCTTGGATAAAATGTTGTATCACGTATATTTTCAGTTCCAGTAAGTGCCATCATTAATCTTTCAAGACCAATTCCACATCCTGCATGTGGCGGTACACCAAAATCAAATATGTTAAGATGGTAATCAAATGAATCAATCTTCATTCCTTTGTTCTTCATTCTATCTTCTAATTCTGCCTTCTTTTCAATTCTTGTACTTCCTGATGACAATTCCAAATCACCCCACATCAAATCAAATGATTCAGAAATTTTTGGGTCGTCTTTTTTTACCTTAACATAGAATGGTTTTGGACCCATTGGCCAGTCAACAATAAAGTAAAATCCTTCCAAACCAATCTTTTGTAGGTTTTTTGGATACAAATCATCACCCCATTGAGTTTTGAGTCCAGCACTCTGCATTTTTTCAATTAATTCTGCATACTTGTAACGTGGAATTTTTTCTGGGACATCTGGAACTTTAAAATCAGTATCTGGATTATCTTTTACAAAATTTTGTACAGTAACAACACAAGTTTTTATCAAATCTTCTATTCTATCCATCACATCATTGTAATCTACATATGCTTCTTCAAAGTCAATAGAAATTGCTTCTGATAAATGGCGATTTGTTCTAGATGGTTCAGCACGAAATATTGGTGCTATCTCAAACACTTTCTCAAAACTCATTGTAAGCTGTTCTTTATACAACTGAGGACTTTGAGCCAAAAATGCTTCTTTGTTATAATAAAATATTGGAAACAATGCAGCGCCACCTTCAGTTGCAGTTGCAATCATTTTTGGAGTATTAATTTCAACAAAATCTTGTGTTGAAAGATAATCACGAATTGCTCTTAGTGTTAAACTTCGGGCTAGGAATATTTTTTGTAATACACTTCGTCTAAGATCTATTGCTCTAACTTCTAATCTTGTATCAATATTTTTTACACTTTTTGCATATGGTTCAAAAGGAGGAATTTTTTCCACTTCTGAAAAAACTCGAAGTTCACTTGGAACAACCTCAATTCCTGTAGGTGATTTTTCATTTTTTCTTGTTTTTCCGACAACTGCAATTGAAGAATGTTGTTTCAAAGTTGATAATTTTTCACGTATATCATCATCACATTCTCCACTTTTTGTGATAATCTGAATATTCCCAAGTTTATCTCGAATTGTTGCAAATACAATGTTACCGTGACCACGAACAGTAACAACCCACCCCATTACGGTTACGTCTGTACCTTCATCTAATGAACCAAGTTCAATGGAATAATGACTTCTTCTTAGATCTCCTAATTCGTTTCCAATCATTGTCAAATACCCTAATTTTTTGAGTTTTATTTACATTTGGTTAAGCTGATTTTTATTTTAGAAATTTGTTTAACAGTCATGAATGATAGAGAAAAAGCTATAGCCTATATTTCAGGTGCAATTTCAACATATTCTCTGAAAAAAGAGATGGGTGAATTAGAAAATGAAGTTTCAATGTATGATTTTTTGGCTAAAATCATACCTCCTGAGTTAGATTCAGAGGCAAAAATTGAGCTAATAGATGAGGTGTTTTCATATATTTCAAACTCACTTTCTAAAGCATAATTTCATAAGGGCATAAATTATACAATAATTACAATTGACAAGTATTGCTACACTAGGCTCTCATTGTGCACTACAAGTCTTGAAGGGTGCAAAAGATGAGGGATTTAAGACAATACTAGTTTGTGAAAAAAAACGTGAGAAACTTTATCGTAGATTCAAATTCATTGATGAAATTATACTTGTAGATTCATTTTCAGAAATCTTAACTGATGAATGTCAAAATAAGCTTAAAGAAAACGATGCAATATTAATTCCACATGGAACTCTTATTGCACAAATGAGTTCTGACGAAATAGAATCAATAAAAACACCAATTTTTGGAAATAAATGGATTCTAAGATGGGAATCAGACAGAACAATGAAAGAAAAATTAATGTTGGAAGCAGGTCTTGATGTTCCAAAATCAATTACAAATCCTAAGGATATAAAAAAATTAGTAATTGCAAAACGTCATGGTGCTGCAGGAGGCAAAGGATACTTTATGGCAAGTAGCGAAAGTGAGTATAATAAGAAACGTGACAAGCTTATCTCAGCTGGAATGATTAAAGGTGATTCGGATTTGTATCTTCAAGAATATCATTCAGGAGTTTTGGCATATTTACAGTTCTTTTATTCTCCAATTACAGAAGAACTAGAGTTTTTTGGTGTAGACAAACGACATGAATCAGATATTGAAGGATTAGGCAGAATACCTGCAAAAGAACAGCTAGACATTGATGATATTCCATCGTTTAATGTTATTGCAAATAGTCCACTGGTATTACGTGAATCATTACTTGAAAAAGTATATTCAATGGGAGAGAGTTTTATTGAAACTGCAAAACGTCTTGTTGAACCTGGAATGAATGGTCCATTCTGTATTGAAGGAGTATATGATCAAGATGCAAATTTCTTTACATTTGAATTTTCAGCTAGAATTGTTGCAGGTACCAATATTTTCATGGATGGTTCTCCATATACAAGTCTGATATATGACGAACCGATGAGTATGGGTAAACGAATTGCTCGTGAAATCAAAATAGCTGAATCAAAGAATATGATTGAAAAAATCACCACTTAAATTTATTGTAATATTCTTGGAACTTTTTTGAGTACATGAGATAATGACACTCTTCCTGGTCCTGCAACTATCACAACTAGACATGATGCAAGTAATATCAAATCTAACTCATAACCATGTTCCCCTGTTAGACTAGATGCACCTTTTACTAGAAATATTGCACCTAGCATTACTATAGAAATCAATGATGCAGAAATTCTAGTTAGTATACCTAAAAGCAATAAAATTCCTGGAATGAATTCTGCCAATGCAATTGGAATCTGCATTTCAGCGGGTATTCCCATACTTGATATCCATCCACCAAATCCCGGATTTCCAAACTTACCAAAACCATGTACAATGAAAATTACGCCAACTGCAACACGCATTCCCATTTGGGCAGCGTCATGCAATCCATGAGTTGAAAGATTTGATTGCATAATTAACGATAAAAAAATGAATTAAAAATGATTACCATGTTCTATAATATTAAAATAATAATTCCATTCTAATATGAGGTAAATCAACACGATCAAATATTTTTCCTACTTCTACAAATCCACATTTTTTGTAAAAATTTCTAATATCATAAATAGAATCTAAAATAATCTTTGTAAATGGTTTGTTTTTATAATAATTAATAATTTGTGATATTGCATCATGACCAAAATTTTTTTGCCTAAATTCTTCATAAATTGCCATCCGTTCTAGTTTGATGCAACCTTCAACTTGCCGTAACCTGGCAGATCCTATTACATTATTTTGTTCTACAAATATGAAATGTTCTGATTCTTGATCAAATTTATCAAATAGTTTATGTTCAGAAATTCCCATTTCATCAGAAAAAACAATTTTTCTAATATCTCGTATAATTGAAAAATCTTTATCTGAAAAACTAATTTGTCTAATTTTCAATTATATCACTAGACATTTGTTGATATCTTATTTGGATACAATTTCAATATTGTATCGTCACTGTGAAGTGCGATTTCGGCGTTTCCTATTCTACTCTTATAGAATTTGATTTTTTTGCCATCCACGAATTCAAATTTTTCAACAAAAACTAAAGTTAATTCTTCAAGTTTTCCTAATGTTTTGTAAACTGCAGAAAGTGATATATTTAGATCAGCTGAAATTTGATTTGCAATTTTAGATTCATTAACTATAGAAAATAAAACCGCGCGGTGACATGGATTTACAAGCGAGTCCATTATTTTTTGTGTTATATTATATTCACTTAATTGTAGAACATTCGGTTTTGGTAATACCTCACGAACTATACTTTTTTTCATATTATTATCCAACATTTGGTATTAGTAGTAAATTTGCCTCAGGTTTTTTTATAGTTATCTCAGCATACTTAATTCTACTTTTGTAAATTTTGAATTTTCTTCCTTTATCTGATATTTTCCAACTGTCAACTTTGATTAATGTTAATTCTTCTAAATCACTAATTTTTTTATAAACTGAACTAAGAGGAATTTTATGTTTCACAGAAAGTTCAGATGCAGTTTTACCAGTTTTTATAATCGAAAATATTATTGCACGTGATTCTGCATCAGATAACATTTCAATAACTTTCTGCGTTACATCATATTTTTTTAATTGCGGTAATGTTAATTTCTTTACCATAAAACTCATTAAAAAAATTACAATATAAAATTATTTGTTACATTATACATTCTTAGAATAGAGATTAAGGATCTAATTGGTTGAAACATCTGGACTAAGTTTTTGCCAAAATGCCCCAAGTATTAATGCCAAAGATAGCCAAAATATTGAAGTTGTAAAAAACGTAAAAATTCTAAATCCATCCAGTAATTCTGTTGATGCTGTTATTTTATCTGGATTATCTGGCATTAAAAAGAATACAGAAGTAATAAAAATTCCATATCCAATAATGGCGATAATTTTTTTATTTACTTCTAAACGTTTATGCAATTGATAAAATCCGAGTACACTAAAACCAGAAATTGCAATGAATGATAAATATAGAATTCCTCTTAGCATTACAGTTTCAGTTTCACCAACTGTTGGAGGATTTGCAGGATATTTCAAAAATGGAATTACAAATAAGGCGAACCACATAATTCCTGCTAAAACAATAGTTTTTTTTATATTGTTATCACTTGGTAATGATTTTCTAGAATATGCAAAAACAATTCCAAATAATGAACCAAGTGATGCACCCAATATTGTAGATGCTAAAATTTGACCTCCCTTTTGCCAAGAACGATATGAATTATACTCTACCCAAAATTCAGTAGTGTCAGATTCCTCACCTGATGCAAATAAATTTTGATTCTCAATGTTTGTTGCATCATCCAAAAAAGGTTCAACTATAACAAGATTTAGACCACCATAAATTAATCCCGCAAAACTACCAGAAACTAGAACAGTTATTACAAATAACCCGGTTTTCAAAAAACCCACCTAATGGCAAGGAAATCCTGCAGCATGTCTCAAATCATGTGTTAGTTCATGAATAAACATATTATCAAATGCTTGTTCACCTTCGACCAGACTAAAAATATGGCCTTGATCAAAACCAACTACAAATATTCCTAAGGCAAAAATAAATGCCAATGCAGCAATACCAATTTTTGATATACCATATTTGTTAACTGTGGTTTGACTTTGCTTCAATAGTTTTTTTGTTGATTTAATATATTTAAACGGTTGGTATTTTCCATCAATTAGAAAGGATTAATGTAATAATTTACAATGATCTGTAGAATTGAAAAGACTATTTTTTATTGCGATCCCAATAATAATTGGTATTTGTTTAAGTTTTTTTCTATTAGATAATTCATCAAATAGTGAACAAAAACCAGTTTTGTTCACTAAGGAAAAATTACTTGAGAATTCAGCCCCTATCATAGGAAATAAGAATGCAAAAATAACAATACTTGAATTTGGTGACTATCAGTGTACGTTTTGTTATAAATTCAATCATGAAACATTGAATAAAATCAAAAAAACATATGTAGAGACTGGTGAGATTAGTTTCACATACAAAGATTTTCCTCTAAATGGATATGATTCAATTTTGGCTGCTCAAGCATCATTTTGCGCAGAAGATCAAGGAAAATATTGGGAATATCATAATATGCTTTTTGAAAACTGGGCAGGTGAAAGAACTGGTTGGATAACAGTTGAAGCATTGCATAGTTTTGCTAAACAAATTAAACTAGATCCTGAGCAATTTAATGAATGCCTCAGTAATAATAAATATAGACAAAAAGTTTTTGATAATGAAAATTTTGCAAAAGATGTTGGGATTAATGCAACTCCATCATTTTTGGTTTTTACTGATGAACGATTAATTAGAATTATTGGTGCACAGCAAATTGAGAAATTTGATGATGTAATTCAACAACTTAGATAAAAAATAATTTTATTTTCTAAGTTTTTTACTTAGGGCAATTATCACAACTGCTGGTGCTACAAAGTATATTCCAATGTTTAACATTATGATTCCAATTCCATAGCCAAGCATTTCTTGCTCGGTGTTAATGTCAACATAGTTGAGAATAGTTAGTGATGTTAGCAATGGTGTTAATCCAACCTTGACTGCTTCTTTGAATACTGGATTTTCTCTTTCATAGTCAGCTATAGTTGGACTAAATGAATAGTAGAATTGGTTGAATGCT
>Ga0209501_10000167_pt1 | contig 82073 bp, 82 predicted proteins | sample ArcticOcean_MG_C_4_FD_187434 | JGI IMG/M metagenome (GOLD analysis project Ga0209501, IMG submission 187434) | Marine microbial communities from western Arctic Ocean - ArcticOcean_MG_CB4_134 (SPAdes) (version 2) | ecosystem: Environmental > Aquatic > Marine > Oceanic | place: Arctic Ocean... | reverse complement strand
TTACTCTCTAAACGCCAGGCTAAACGCCAGGCTAAACGCTAGGCTAAACGCTAGGCTAAACACCAAGCTAAGCGCGCTGGACCGGACCGGTCCCGTAGAGAGCAAATGGCCCCAACGATCATATTCGACATGGGCGGTGTCCTGGTGAGCCTGGACTGGGACAAGGCCTGCGCCCCACTCGCGCGTCTCTCTGACCTCACTTATGACGAGGTCATGAAAGAGGTCCAGAACGGGCCGATAGTCGAGTCATCAATGCTGGGCCGGCTGACTCCCCAGGAATTCCACCGGGCCATCTGCGACAAGATTCATGTCGCTATCGACTTCGACCCGTTCATCGACATCTGGAACAGTATCCTTGGCCGCGACGACGAAATGGCGGACTTGGTGGAAGAACTGACCTCCACCCACACTCTCGTCATCGCCTCCAACACCGATGCCATCCACTTTACCTACAGCCTGGAGCACTTCCCGGTACTCAAGGCTTTCGACCGCCATTTCCTATCCTGCGAGATGGGCCTGTTCAAGCCAGATCCAGCCTATTTCCACCATGTTCTCTACGGACTCTGGGCCTCGCCGGCCAACTGCGTCTTCATCGACGACCGGCCGGATAACGTCAGGGCGGCCCGGAACCTGGGTATCAAAGGCCTGGTATTCGAGTCCATAGCTAAGCTCAAGTCCGACCTCAGATTGATCCTCTAAACAGGAGCACCTATGCCCCAATCAAACCCCGTCCATTACGCCGACGCCAACCCTGAAGTCCGGGCCGTGTATGACGATATCAAGGCCAGCCGCGGCGTCGACGATGTCAACAATTTCTGGAAGCACATAGCCAACCACCCGCCGACCCTGAAGCGGACATGGGAGAGCGTGAAAGAAACCATGGCGCCGGGGGCCTTGGACTCCTTGTTCAAGGAGATGGTCTTCGTGGCGGTCAGCGCCAGTAACGGCTGCGAGTACTGCCTGCGCTGCCACACCGACACCGCCCGGAAACTGGGAATGACCGACGCTATGCTGGGCGAGCTGATCGCAGTGGTGAACGTAGCATCACAATCCAACATCCTGGCCAATGGCTACCAGATACCCCTGGATGATGACCTGAAGAGCTAGACCGTTGCTATATACTGGTGCCCTCTAGAAATACCCCAGGAGGACTAACCATGGTTGAGGTTTTTGTACTGGGAGGAGGCACTCCCACCCCCACCGAGTTCCGGTTTGGCAGCGCCCACGCCCTGCGGATCGGCGACGAAGTCTTGATGTTCGACTGCGGCCCGGCCGCCACCCATAAGCTGGTGAAAGCCGGTCTCTACCCCACCCAGGTGGACAACCTGTTCTTCACCCACCACCACTTCGACCACAACATCGACTACCCCTGCTTCCTGCTCTGCCGCTGGGACCAGGCGGCCGGCAAGGGTAACGAGCTCAACGTATACGGCCCCAAACTGACCGAGGAGATCACTCAGAAAGTCATCGGCGTCGGCGGGGCTTTCGAGTCCGATTGGCAGGCCCGGATCAACCACCCCTACAGCCAGCAGGTGTTCGTGAACCGCGGCGGTACCCTGCCCCGCATCCCACCCGCACCCAAGGCCAAGGACATCGGGGTCGGCGAGGTGGCTTCAGGCAAGAACTGGGAGGTCACTTCGGCATTGGCCGAACACGTCCAGCCCTACTTGGACTCGCTGGCCTACCGAGTGGACACGCCCGAGGGCAGCGTCGTCTTCACCGGCGACACCCAACCCTGCGACACCGTCCGTGACCTGGCCCGCGACGCCGACATGATGGTCTGTATGTGCTGGGACGAACAGTCGGTGATGGAGGGCAACAACGAGGCCAACGGCCAATGTGGCACCACCGGCGCCGCCCAACTGGCCCAAGAAGCCGGCGTGAAACAACTGGTGCTCGTCCACATGGGCCCAACCCTCTCCAAAGACAGCCCCTTCGACCGCCACATAGAAGAAATGACCCCCATGTACGACGGCAAGATCATCTTCTCAGAAGAGCTGATGCGCATAGAGGTTTAGCCTAGGTATCGATTATTGTTGTGCCATTCTAAAAATTCGTTAGCTGGCCTCAATTCCGGCCGTCGTGGAACATGGATTTTTTGGCCATGGAAAGGGTAATATGACCGCCCGTTCGAGAATTCTTCTCTAAGACGACCGCTTACCTCCATCTCCAAATTTGAGTTCACCGTAATGTACCCTCTATCAAACAATCGGTGTATATCCGCACGCAACAACAGTCCGTTGTTAACCTCATTCGGGCCATCTGAATCGAATGACCTGATGTGAGCAGCATCAAGAGCCGGAAGGGAATGTTCTTCACTAATAGCACAACCCCAGTCATATGCTTCCAGCACCGCCACCCTAAATGTTCCTTGTCCTAATCTCGGTGTGACGGTGATTTCCGAACCATAGCGAGACCTCGGCTCGGCAATCATTCCTGCGGTAGATCCAGCGCGCTCTAGGCAGTCTGACCAAACGCGAAGACCTTCGCCTGTTGTAAGGTCGTAACGTTTATCACTTTGGATATTAGGGTGCCAATCTGAAGGCTGCTGGACCCAATCTTCCGGAGCAAAAAAATTGGATCGACAATCTGGATACAACCAATCCGAGCACTTCCTCCGCTTATTCCAGGATCCGACCGGAGGTTGCCAATTCTGACCTCAAGTTCTTGCAAACTATCGCAACCGTTAGCTCGTTCGAAGGCATCCCATGCCAACCATATCGGGAGTGGCGTATATTGCTTAAATAGGCCGAACCCGCATATTGCATTGTGTGGAGCTTTGAGCTTGAAAAAGAACGGAGAAGAAACCGAGGCTCTAAAACCTCTTCGATCTGATGGGCGCCAAAAATTAACCTCTGAGAGCCCATCTTGGGCGCTCAAATTTTCATACCAATCATAGTCTGTAGGTAGAATCGCCCCTTGCAAACTGCTCTCCGAAACGGCAAATTGGACGTCTGTTTAAGTTCCGCTCATTATGACCGCATTCAGAGGTTGCCCACAACCTTTAGAAGCAGCAATTTGTCGAAACGTAGCCCTCTCCCATGCTAAACTACCCCAAACTTCCCACTAACTGTTGCGACGGAGTTACATCATGCAGGCAGAGATCAAGCACCTGAGCACACCCGACCTGGAAGCGGGTCTCGAGAGTATTCGCAATTCGCCCAAGGACCAGAGCACCCTGGATATGATTGTGAGCCGCCCCGAAGAGGACGCCCGCGAGGTCATGGAATTGGCGGACCTGGACGTTGCTATCGGGCTGGTGGGAGACACTTGGCAGGACCGGCCGAGCACCCGCAGCGGCGACGGCAAGGCCCACCCCGACATGCAGATCACGCTCATGAACTCCCGCGTCGCCAACCTGGTGGCCCAGGACAAGGAGCGTTGGCAGTTGGCCGGAGATCAACTTTTCGCCGACTTGGACCTCAGCGTTGAAAACATGCCCGTCGGCGCCCGCATCTCCGTTGGTGGCGCAATTTTAGAAGCCACCGACCAGCCCCACACCGGTTGCGCGAAATTCGCCGCCCGGTTCGGCATTGACGCTCTCAAGCTCATCAGCTCCCCGGCCGGCAAGGAACTCCGGCTGCGCGGTATCAACCTTAAGGTTGTGCAGAGCGGAGAGATCAAGCCCGGCGACCCGGTCAAAAAACTTTAACCTCACTTCTTAACAAACAATATCCGGAGGAGACACCATGGCCACACTGACCAAGCCCGACGCAGTTGCGATGGACAGCCAGAAGCTGGAACAGGTCAAGCAGTTGTTCCACCAGCAGATTGACGAAGGTCTCCATCCGGGCGCCGGCCTGGCCGTGTACCGCTACGGCAACCTGGTTCTGGACATTCACGGCGGGATGGCCAAGACCGAACTGGTCGACGCCGATACCATGTTTGTGCTGATGTCCTCCACCAAGCCTCTGACAGCCTCCTGTCTCTACATGCTGAAAGAACGGGGCAAGCTCTCCTATGACGACCTGGTGTCCAAGCACTGGCCTGAGTTCGCTCAGAACGGCAAAGAGACCGTTACCATCCGGCACATACTCACCCACCGGGGCGGCTTCCCTGAGACTCCCGCATCCCTGCCCTGGACCGATTGGCCAGATTGGAGCAAGGTGACCCACGCCATGGAACAGGCGCCCACCATCTACACTCCCGGCGAGACCCTGGCCTACCACCCGATCAACTACGGTTGGGTCATCGCGGAGATAGTCCGGCGTGTGGACGGCCGCACATTCGACAAGTTCATCGCCGAAGAACTGGCTGGCCCCCTTGGCATGAACAACACCTATGTGGGCCTGCCCAAGGGACTGGAAGGCCACGTCTCCCCCATGCACCTGATGGAAGGCGACGCCGACACCAGCGGCTATAGTTCCACCTTCAGCGAACCGACTGTCTGGGGCTGTGTGGTCCCCGGCGCCAATGGCGTCGCCACGGCCGGAGACCTGGCCCGTTTCTACGCCATGATGGAACGCAAGGGCTCACTTGACGGCGCAACAGTGATCAAGCCGACCACGACCGAAGAAGCGATCGAACTCCAGGTAGAAGGGACCGACCAGTCGTTGGGCCTCTTCGCCCAGCGTTCCCTGGGCCTGGCCCTGGCCGACGAGCGGATGGGTAAGTCCACCGGTGACCCGCTGAAGACGTTCGGTCACGGCGGCGCGGGGACGTCTATCGGATGGGCCGACTTTGATTCCGGTCTAGCCGTGGGATACATCACCAACGGCTTCCGTGGATCGGCCACCAACAACGCCAGACTGGCCGCCGTCTCCCAAGCCGTTCGCGACGCCTGCATCTAGGCGGCTAGCCGCGTTTTCTGAGCGTCTTCGCTCCCTAGCTAGTAGGACGGGCACCGGCTGCATCCGCTTGGGTATCGCCTTACGTATTTAATCCGGAAGGCAGGTCAAACCCAATACGACTTTGCCTATGGGAGAGGGTGACATATGGACAACGCAGACCAGCTTCTGGGCGGCAGTCTGTCACGGCGCGCGTTTCTAAGCCGGCTGGCTCTGGTCGCTGGGGGCTCGGCCGTTGCCCTGGCCTGCGGGTCTGAAGCCACCGCCGTCTCGCCAACGGCCACCACTGCGCCAACCCCAACTTCCGTGCCCACCTCAGCGGCTACCGGCGGAGATTCCATCGAAGAAGGGCCCATCGAGTTCGATGCCAACGGCGAGAAGCTGTTGGGATATCTATCCAGGCCCACTCTACCCGGACCCCATCCCGCCATCGTGGTCGTTCATGAGAACCGTGGCCTGTTGCCCCACTTCCATGACATCACCCGCCGCTACGCCCGTGAGGGTTATGTCGCCCTGGCCATCGACGCTCTATCCAGGGAAGGGGGCGCCGACGCCTTCACCGACCCTGCCGACATGCTGGCGGCACTTCGCAGCATCCCGACCGACCAGGTAGTCGCGGACGGCAATGCTGCAGTCAGCTTCCTCCAGGACCAGAGCTACGTACGCCGCGACCGGATCGGCGCAACAGGGTTCTGTTTCGGCGGCAGCATAGTGTGGCTGATGGCGGTGAGCAACCCGGAACTACGGGCTGCAGTCCCTTTCTACGGCAGCGCACCACCACTGGAGTCCGTCGCCAATCTCCAGGTGCCAGTGCTGGGCATCTACGCCGGTGAGGACTCACGAATCAACGCCGGGGTCGCCACCCTGGAAACGGCATTGAGGTCAGAGGACAAAGAATACAAGTTCGTGACCTACCCTGGGGCAAGTCACGCCTTCTTCAACGACACCGGCAGCCGCTACCACCCCCAGGCTGCGGAAGGGGCCTGGATGGAAGCCCTGGACTGGTTCGAAGACCACCTGATGGACGCTTAGTCCGGCTTACTTGATCACCACGACCATCTCGATCTCGATGGCCATATTGCCGGCCGGGCAGGCTATTCCCACAGCGGACCTAGTATGGCGGCCCTTTTCGCCGTAGAGCTCGTGCAGCAGGTCGGACGCCCCGTCACAGACCCCGGACGTGTCGAAGAATGGGTCGGCAGTGTTGACCATGCACAGGAGTTTTAGCACCTGCGTCACCCGGTCCAAGTCGCCGATGAATTCCTTCAATTCACCCAGCAGGTTCACGGCAGTCTGTCTGGCCGCCTCGTAGCCCTGCTCCCAGGTGAGATCTGTACCAACTTTGCCAGTAAGACTGCTGCCGTCGGGGTAGGTCGGTATCCGGCCCGACAGATACACCAGGTCGCCGTGCTGCAGGGCTGCGACCCGGTTCGTCCGTAAAACAGGTGGCGAGGCCTCCAGGCCCATCTCTACCAAACGTTGTTCCACCAGCAATTTTTCTCTCCTATCCAATAATTTTGGTTTAGCCGCTAAGAATCAGGCCCAATCCTAACCAGCTGTTTACCAAGATTTTTGCTCGTTAGCACCCGCAAGAACGCGTTCGGGGTATTCTCCAGCCCGTCGGCAATGTCGTATTGAAACTGCAGTTTACCGGCGCGGTGCCACTCGGCCAAGCGCGTCCGAGCATCCACGTAACGATGCTGATAATCAGAGACCAGGAATCCCTGGATACGGGCGCGGGCAACCAGTATCTGGCGCATAAACCGGGGGCCGATATCCGGCTGTCCGAACTTCTCGACAAGGGCTACTGTGCCACACAGGATGATGCGGGCGTGGGTAGCCAGGTTCTGCAACACCGCATCGTGGATGGACCCGGCGGTGTTGTCGAAGAACACATCAACACCGTCTGGGCATTCCCTGGCGATGGCCGCCGCCAGATCAGGTTCGGTTCGGTAGTTGATACCGGCGTCATAACCCAACTCACGGCACCGGGCGATCTTTTCTTCGGAACTGGTGACCGCGATAACACGGCAACCCGCGAGTTTCGCGATCTGGCCAGCTATCTGGCCGACCGAGCCAGCGGCGGCGGAGATCAGGACTGTATCGCCTGGTCTCATCTCCCCAGCGTCCACCAGCCCGATGTACGCCGTCAGTCCGTTCAAGCCCATGAAGTCCAGCCAGCAGGGTAAGGGCGCCAGGTCCGTGTCGATACGGCGCACCACCGAGGGTGAGATTACAGCATATTCTTGCCACCCAAATGTGAAGTCAGAAACCACAAAATCGCCCGGTTTGTACGCTGCGTCCTTGGAACGTACGACTTCGCCGATGGCCCCTCCCAGCATCACATCGCCAGGGCCGATACCGGCGGCATAGTTCTTCTGGGGGCTGATTCGGGCGCGCATATAGGGGGCTACATCCAGGTAGATGGCCCGGACCAACATCTCGCCATCGCCGGGTTCCGGGATAGAACTCTCCGACATCTCCCAATCACTTTCCGATGGCATGCCCTCCGGATAGGAAACCAAGCGCCATTGGCGGTTCAGATCAGGCATAGGTGGGCTCCTCCGCAAGTAATAGACTGGAGAGAGGGTAGCACCAATACAATTTCAGACGATATAGCCCATTAGAACCAGACGGCGTTCGATCAGGCGGGGCGTTCGCTCACGCCGCCAAAGGCTTTCTTGAACTCATCCAAGCTCAGGTTGGCTGCCTGGGCCATCTGAGAGATGAGCTGGTCGTCGTTCCAGTCTTCAGCGTCCAACCTGATCATGTATTCGCGGGCGACGGCATAGTACTCGGAATCCACATCCACCGTCCGTACTCGGATCCGACCGGTGTCGGGGTCCCTTAGGTCATCAAAGGCCAGCACCTTCCGGTGTCCGTCTTCCTGGCAGATCAGCCCGCCGAACTTCAGACGTTCATCCTCGGTGTCCGATAGCAGGAACCGGACCGCGCTGTAACCCAGAGTCCGGGTGTAATCGATGTCGAAGGGAATGGGTGGGGAGCCCCTAAGCTGGTAGCCCAGGGTGACGTCGACGATGGCGATCTCCTGCCCTCTGGAGGCAAACGCCTGCTGCACCTGCCGCCGCAAGATGATTGCCAACGGGATGTCGTTCAGGCTGATGTGGCCGAAAGAATCGTGTTCCACAGACACGCCCGGGAGGTTGGCCAGTTCATCGGCGGACAGTTTTTCGGCGATGCCCTCGCCGATAACGGCGACACCGTGCTCGTTGCCCATGACTCGTCGCTTGTAGATGGCCGCTTCCAAGACCTTGGATATCTGGTCCAGGGTCGGCCCCTCTTTGGCGAACTCCTCCGGTATCATCGCCAGCGTAGCCCCGGCCGCCTTGGCGATCCCCAGGGCCAGGTGGCCTGCCTCACGGCCCATAACCACTATGAAGTACCAGCGGTTGGTGGTTCTGGCCTCTTCCATCAGATTGAGCACAGCCTCGGTGCCGACCTGACGCACGGTCTCGAATCCGAACGTCGGCTGTCCGCCGGGTAGCGGCAGGTCATTGTCGATGGTCTTGGGCACGTGGGCCACCTTGAGGCTGCCGTTGGCGGCCCGGGCAATCTCCGAGGCCCCGTAGGCCGTGTCGTCACCGCCGATGGTGACCAGGTAATCGATGCCCAATTCCTTGACGCTATCTACAGCCCGCTGCAGGTCTTCCGGGTTGCGGGCCGGGTTTGTGCGGGACGTCCTCAGGATTGAGCCGCCCTGAGAGTGGATGCGGGAAACGTCCGAGATTCCCAATGGCCGGGTCATGTCCGTGCGGCCAGCCACCAGGTGCTTGTATCCATCTAAAATACCCACCACGGACAAACCCGAGTTGACGGCCTCAATCACCGCAGCGCTGATGGCGCTGTTGATTCCAGGGGCCGGGCCGCCGCCCACGAGGATACCCAATCGGCCTTTCTTTTCCATGTTTCCACCATCCCCGGTCAACCGAATCATCTTCCAGCTGCTCGTTCAATCAGATGTCTTTGGACGGCCGAAAGATGTTTGCTGGCGCCTGGCTAGTCCATCACTATCACACACTTCCCGGTCTTGGCGCCGTCGAACTCCTTGAATGCCTCCACCGCCTTGTCCAGCGGATAGCGGTGGGTGATGAGTTTGCTCAGAGGGGCTTTGGTGTCCACGAAGAAGCGTTCGATCTCGATCAATTCAGCTTTGCTGAAGGTCCAAGACCCAAATATGGTCGCCACCTTGAATATGACGTCCTTGTTGAAGTCGATCTCCGCCGGGCCGCCGATGCCCACATAGCAGCACCGGCCAAAAGGACGCAGTGACTGCAGGACCTGCTGCCTGGCCTTGGGGTTGCCCGAGGTCTCCAGGGTAGCCGTCGCGCCCAGGCCACCAGTCAGCTCCTTGATGGCTTCAACCGCGTCGACTTCAGATGGGTTGATGACATAGTCCGCTCCCAGTTCCTGGGCCAGGGCCAGCCGTTCCGGCACCACGTCCACGGCGATGACCTTTGCGCCCATGGCCTTGGCCGACAAAGTCCCGCTGGCGCCCACCGGGCCTTGACCGAACACCGCCACGGTATCCCGGCCGGATACTCCCATCTTCTTCAGTCCGTTCCAGGCGGTGCCGGTGCCGCAGGAGATAGCCGCACCCTCTTCAAAAGACAGTTCATCGTCAAGGATCACCAGACTTCGGGACGGCACCACAATGTAGTCGGCGTTGGCCCCGTGACCCGTGCCGCCGCCGAAGGTGACTCGTCCGTGGACGCAGAGTTGCTCGTAGCCCATGGAGCAGTTCTCGCAGACCCCGCAACCGGCATAGTGATGGCAGATGACCCGGTCGCCGACCTTGATGCCGGGAGGTGCGCCAGGGGAGAGCTCTTCGATGACTCCGCAGGGCTCGTGGCCGGTGATCATGTCCGTTGGTTCCGAGCCTCGGTAGCGGTGGAGGTCGGTGCCGCACAGGCCCGACGCCCGCACCTTGAGCACGGCCTCGCCCGGCCCGGCATGGGGGTCCGGAAACTCCCGTATCTCCGCCTGTCTATTACCTGGAAACGTCACTCCGCGCATATCGTCTCTCCTGTTCAAGCTGTTCGAAACATTCTACTGCTTCGCCCAGACCGGCGCACTGCCGGGTTATGCCAGGTTATGATTGGCCGATGAAGTGGAGAAAGTTTGCGGTTTCGGCGATCATCGCCGGAATTATCGTGTTGTTGGCGGCTGCCTGTGGCGGAGAAACTACGTCAAGCGAACTCTCGCCCACTGTGAGATACGCGCTATATGACCATGCCGATGTCATAGACGTAGCGATTTCCGGGGTCCCAGGTGACTATTCTGCGACGGCAACCATTTCCAGCGACGATCGTGGGTGCGGATCGTACGTCGATTGGTGGGAAGTAATCTCAGAAGAAGGAGAGTTGCTCACCCGCCGTGTGTTGCTCCATGCCCATGTGGATGAACAACCGTTCACCCGGTCCATGGGCGGTCTCAAGGTCCAACCAGGAGAAAGGGTGATAATCCGCGCCCACATGAATGATGCCGGATACGGCAGTACCGTGATGCGGGGGACGGTAGCCGACGGGTTTTCTCAGGGGGAGTTTGACGTGAAGTTCGCTGAGGACTTGCAGACCCAGCGGCCCCTGCCCTCAAACTGCGCTTTCTAGGGAATACCCATTGGGAGCGGGAAACTAACGTGAGCTACCTGGCTCTCTTGGACGCTGATTCCGGTTTCAGCAGCAGGTTCGTCCAGAAATCACTCTGCGCCATAGCCGCGTATTTCCTGCGCTCCACGTCAAAATCCTGTTCGGCGCGGGTACTGTGGCCATTTCTCGTCTTCCGCTTTCCGATCGCATTCATGACCAAGAACGGAATGGACTTCAACATAGCAGAGTTCAGATGCCTACCTTGAGCTATGGTACCTACGTGCTGCATTTCATCGCCTTTCTAGGTGTGGGGATTGAAGACGGGCGCTGTGACTGAGATTCAGGTCCAGCGGCTCGCTGAAAGAGCTAAACTTCGACCCGCCGAGGCTAGGTCAAGCTATGTCCAAGCCATCGAGTGGCGGGGCGCTATCTATAGCATCTACGCTTCGATCGCTAAAAGCGAGCAGGTAGAAGGCAACCTTGCGATTCCTACGCCGCCATCAAAATTACGATGCCGATGCCGATGGCAATGGTTACGGATACGGGAAGGGCCTTTGATGAAAATCACTCTTCCGGGGTAAACGTATAGCACCAGGCCTCGCCCTCAAGCACCGTCTCCCCGGTCTGGCGGGTGATGGTCATCTTGAGTTTGGTGACCGGCTTGGTGGCGTGGACCTCCAGCACTTCGGCCTCGGCGGTGATGGTGTCACCGATGAACACCGGCGCTGTGTACTTGAAGTCTTGGCTCATGAATACTGTGCCTGAACCGGGCATGTCCATGGCCACCAGGGCGTTCAGTATCCCCGAAGTCAGACCGCCCTGGACCACCAGTTCTTTGAACTTGGTCTTGGCGGCGAAATTCTCATCGAAATGAAGCGGGTTGTAGTCGCCGGTTATCTCGGCGTAGGTCTTGACGTTATCAAAGGTCAGAGTGCTGCTGCGGGTGGCCTTCTGGCCGACTTTCAGTTCCATCCGGTCCCTCTTTGTTGGTTGGTGTGTAGTCCCAAGCGGCTTTAACTCTGATTCTAACAACTTTTCCCTTTGGAACGCCGGGCGTCAATCTGCCATAATGGCCGCATTCATTTTTGCGCGGAGTTCATGAAGCAAAAGCCAATAGAAGACCGTTTCCACAACGCCAGGAACGACCAGTCGCTGGTGGTGATCGAAGGATTCCATCCCCTGAAGCACGCCATTCGCTTCGGGGTGGAGTTGCTTGAGGTCGTCAGCCCCGATCTGCTGGCACTCGCGGAGCTGGAGGCCGAATACGCCCCGGATATCGGCTCCAAGATCAGCGCCCAGGCCGCTGCTATAACCGATGATGTGTTCGGAAGGCTCGGCCCCGCCCGGCCGCCTACAGGAGTGATGGCCATCGCCCGGCGTCCGGTTGTCGATCTGGCCAAGCTGCTAGACGACCTGGCCCCAGCCCCGGTGGTGCTGCTGGAAAACCCGAGAAACCTGTTCAACATCGGCGCTGCTGTCCGGGCCGCCGCCGCCGCTGGGGCCGCCGGAGTGATTAATACCGGCAATCTGGACCCCTGGAAACCAGCAGCTTTAACCAGCGGTGTGGGTCTGCAGTTCGCGCTGCCAGTGGCCCAGTCTGATGAGCTGCCCAAATGCGACCGGCCCCTGGTGGCGGTGGACCTGGGCGGGGAATCCTTGGAGGACTTCCGCCTGCCGGACCGAGCCATGCTGGCCTTTGGCACCGAGCGCCAAGGCCTCAGCCAAGAACTGTTGGACATCGCTGACCACCGGGTGTCCATACCAATGGAGAACGGCGTTTCGAGCCTGAACCTTGCCACGTCTGTAGCGGTGGTCTTGTATCACTGGAAGCTGAGCCAATAGCCCAAATCTTGAATGATGAGGAGACAATCATGAGCACCAGAGACCTGATCGGCTACGGCGCCAATCCCCCCAAGTTCACCTGGCCCAACGGAGCAAGGATCGCCGTGTCGGTGGTCGTTAACTACGAAGAGGGTTCAGAGTATTCGATCTTGGACGGCGACCCCAAGGGCGAGACCGGCGGAGAATCGCCGTCTCCAATGGGCCCGGGGGAAAGGGACTTGGCCAACGAGTCGTTCTTCGAGTACGGCAGCCGGGTGGGCGTCTGGCGCATCATGAACATCCTGGAAAAGCACAAGGTCAACGGCACCTTCTTCGCCTGCGCCCTGGCCCTGGAGCGAAACCCTGAGGTTGGCCCGGAGATCGTGCGCCGGGGTCACGAGGTCATGGGTCACGGCAACCGCTGGGAAGAATATTGGAAGATGGACATCGATTCCGAGCGCGAGGCCATCCGCCAAGCGGTCGAGTCCATCACTAAGACCACCGGCCAGCGGCCAACCGGCTGGTACTGCCGCTACGGCCCCAGCGTGAATACCCGCGATCTGGTGATCGAAGAGGGCGGATTTGATTACGACTGCAACGCCTATAACGATGACCTGCCCTATTACACCCAGGCCAAAGGCAAGCCCTGGCTGGTGGTGCCCTATTCGCTGGAGGTCAACGACTTCAAGTTCTGGCGGGGAGAGCTGATCACCCCCAGCGATTTCTACGAAGCTGCCCAGTCCGCCTTCGACATGCTCTACGAAGAGGGCGCCACCCATCCGAAGATGCTGTCGGTTGGGCTGCACTGCCGGATCATCGGCAAGCCCTCGAGGGCCTACGCCCTGGATAAATTCTTGAAGTACGCCTCCGAGAAAGAGGGGGTCTGGTTCGCCCGGCGCGACGAGATCTCCCGCTTCTGGAAAGAGCAGTTCCCGGCCTAATCGGAAAACCTAGACCACGTTCATCCAACGAGGTAGATTTTGAACGAGTTCGCATTGGCGAGGGTCATTCATGTGTTGGCGGTCGTGCTCTGGATCGGGGGAGTGGCGATGATCACCACGGTGGTGATACCCATCATTAGAAAATTCCGATCAGGCGTAGAATCAGTGGAATTGTTTGAGGCGATCGGAAAAAAGTTTTCGCTTCAAGCCAAGTATGATCATGCTTATTTTGAGCTTATTGACCATCGCCGGAGCGGTGGCGGGCAGTCACGGCTGGTTTCCGATCTGATACTAGAGGGGGCGATTCTTGATTAAGCTGACAGACGAGATGCAAGACCTGGTGAATAACGCCCGGGAGAGTGGCAACCCGTGTATCATCGCCACCGCCTCCACCGACGGCACACCCAACTGCGGCTACATGGGCACCGTTCTAGCCCTGGACGATAGCTCGTTCATCTACCGCGACCGCAGCGGCCGGGTCCCGTTGGAACACATCGAGGAAAACCGAAAGGTGATCCTGCTGTTTCGGCACTCTGAAAAAGAGACCGGATGGAAGTTCCGCTGCCTATCGATTGTTCACCGGAGTGGCGCGGTCTACGATGACGCCATCGACCGCCTCACCAAATCAGGCCTGATCACAGACCCGGAACGGGAGGCCGCCGTCGTGGTGTTGCAGGTACAGCAGGTGCTGACCTTGTTCGGCGAGGTGCTGCAAGAAAGTGAGCCGAAGATCGCCTGGTAGGGCGGCTGCCTAGGACAAGATTAGGCCCCGAAATCAGGCTTCCGCTTCTCCAAGAATGCCGTCATTCCCTCGTGAGGCGCCGGGGTATTGAAGATTCGGGAGAACTCTTTGATGGTGAATGCGGCGGACTCTTCCTAACCTAGTTCCAGCCACTTGGCCACGATGTCTTTCTGAGACGCCAATACGTCCCGGCTCATGCCCACGAAAGTGTTGGCGGTCTCATGGGCCACGGCCATCAACTGGTCGGCGGGTACGACTCGGTCGACCAACCCCATTGCCAGGGCTTCGGCGGCATTCACAGTCTCACCGGTTAGAAGCATACGACGTGCCCGACCCAGGCCGATGGTCGGCGGCAACAACGAGGCTTCGATCACAGAAGGTATACCCACCTGGACCTCTGGCAGGCCAAGGATGGCATCTTCAGTGGCGATGCGAATGTCGCAGGCCAGGATCAACTCCAACGCCCCGCCCAGACACGGGCCACGGATGGCAGCGATGGCTGGGATCGCCATCGTCAGCAGTTTCCTCGCCGGGCCGTGCAGCGCAGTGATGAACGCTTCGGCGTCGGCCGGGTCTAAGTCTTTCATCTGGTGCAGGTCCACACCGGCGGAGAAGGCCCGGTCTCCAGAGCCGGTCAGGATCACCGCTCTAACGCTTCGGTCCTGGTCCAGCCGGTCTAGCTCGTCCTTCAACGCCAGGAAAACTTCCCGGCCCAGCAGGTTCAGCGGCCCTCGGCCTTCCAGCTTAGTCACCACCACCCCAGAATGTTCACCGTTGTTATCAGCCATCGTTACTCCCGCCTGATTCAGGCTTGGGGAAGACTTTCTTATTTCGACCAGAGGCACCCATCGTCCATCATTCTGGTGCCTTTTTCGAGGCCCACCAAAAATTCGCGGTGCTGTCCGTCTTCGGTCCAGGCACTTCCCAAACCCTCTCGGACCAGTATCTCATCGATGCTATTGCCGCCCTCAGTGTAGACGTAAGCCAGCCGCCGGCCAAACTGGTCGGTTAGCCTTGGCCCATCCTCCAGACGAACTGAATTTCCGGCAAGTTCATTGATTCGGCTGGTGGCCTTTGCTGCGCAGCGCTCACCGATCTCAGGCGTATCTACCCCGAACAGTCGGACCCGTCCTGATGATGTTTCAAATGTGTCGCCGTCGATCACCTGGCTCACACGGACTTCAGCGCAGTCGTCGCATCTGAGGACGGTTTCCTGGACGCTCACCGTGCAGGCAACAACCGAGATTATGAAAGAAGCTATGATGGGCATTAAACCAAGTCTCATGGCTGGGTACGTCCTGTGGCTATCGCCCCGTTTGACGTATAATACCGCCTCGGACGCCCAAATAACGTGAATAAACATCTGGAGGCAACAGAAGTGAAGCTGCTTGTAATATCCGGCGGTCGGCATCCCTATGAAGAGTCCACGCCCATCCTTGAGAGTTTCCTCAAGGCGTCGGGGCACGATGTCACCGCCACTGAGGACGCATCAGTATTGACCGACTCGGCCGGCATGGCTGGCTACGACGCCTTGGTTTTCAACACTCGCCGTGAGAACGCCGCTGATTTTGCGGAGATGAAACTCTCCACCGACCAGCAGAACGGCATAATCAACTATGTGAAGTCGGGCAAGGGCTTTGTCTGCCTGCACATCTCCGGCTGCGGGGCCAACTACTGGTCAGAGTTCGCCGAGATCACCGGCGGCGGCTGGGTCACCGGCACCAGCTTCCACCCACCCTACGGCACCGTGCATGCAAAGGTCACCAACTCCAGCCACGCCGGAGTTGCCGGAGTCGCCGACTTCAGCACCGAAGACGAACTTTACATGGGCATCGAATACAAATCCGGTAATGACGTCTTCCTCGAGGCTACCTCGGAAGAGGGCACCTGGCCCTGGGGTCCGGACCGAGCCGACACCCACATGCCCGCCGGTACATTCCCCCTTGCCTGGACCCGCAACTATGGCCAGGGCAAAGTATTCAGCCTTCTGCTTGGCCACGACGGCAAGAGCTTCCAGTCGCCCGAGTTCCAGAAGATTGTGCTGAACGGCGTAAACTGGGCCACGGCCTAAGTAATGTTCGGAATACTGGGGCTGGCGACAATGCCGCTGCGCATGCTGACCAAGCTCATAAAGCTACCGTTCACCATCATGAGCTGCATCGCCAAGCTGGGCTGCATGTTGGTGGTTATCGGCATCCCGGTCCTGATTATCATCCTGTACATCAAGTTCTGGTGAGGACCAGCGATAATCTCTGACAATTGCCCAACCGGCAACGAGTCCGACAGAAAAAGAACAGCCCGGCCATTCGATGGCCGGGCTGTTCTTTTTGCTCGGGTGTAAGTGACCTAGTTGGCCAGCTTAGCCTGGTTGGTTCGCTTAGTTAGAAACCAGGTTGGGGGTGACCTCTGCCGGCAGGCCAGGGTGGCCGGTTAGAGACTCGCCCAAGGCCAGCATCTCGCGGGCTTTGGTGGTCATCGCGGGCAGAACGGCGTCGATCATGTCTTGGTCCAGATCGGCCGCAATACCGGGATAGCCGGCTCGCTCGATCATAGCGCCCAATTTCTTGCCGTCGATCTTGTCCAAGACCCAGCCAAGATAATCGGTGACCAGGGTGCGGTCCCAATAGATCCGGTGGTTCTTGTTTCTGGGGCCATAGTGGTAGTGAGGGCCGTCCCAGAAGAGGTCGAAGGCCATGATCTCGGTCTCTTCGACGAAGGACTTCTCGGTGGAGCCGCCCACATCGGTCAGGACGTGGATCGCCAGGCCGCCGTCGCCGACGGGCAGGCGCCGCATCTCTAGGCCGAAGCGGATGTTTCCGGCTTCGAAGATGTCAGTGCCGCGGTTGTGCTTCACGGTGTTCCGCTTGGCGACGAAGAGTTCCCTGGCGGATGCTTCCAACTCAGGAACGACGTCAGCCAGTACTTCGAGGTCGATCTGATCGGCGATCTCCGGATAACCAGCCCTGTTCAGCATGTCGGGGAGCTTCGCCTTGATGGTCTTCATGGTCCAGCCGATGGGGTTGCCGTCGGCGGTCGGATCCATGCGGTAGAGCTTGCCCATGCCGGAAGAATTCTCGGTCCGGCCGGCGAGCATCATGGGTCCGTCGCTCTTCAGATCGGCGTTCTCCGGGCCGTAGATATAGCTCCGTTCAATGTCGAAACAATTGAACCGAAGAAGGGTCGTCTTCTTGCCATCGACTTCAGCCTCGACGACGATCGACACGCCCTGGTCGGCGTGGTCTTGGATGTTGCCGTCCCACAGTTCATGCCTGGCAGTGAACGTTACTGGGCCAGCTTCGAATGTAGTTTTAATCTCTGCTTGAACCATTTCCTAGAACACCTCTTTAAGATTTAGCTCAGGGCTATATGGAATCTATACAGACCAATCTGGGCTGATACTAGCATAGATTATACTAGTTCTCCGCGGCGGTAGCCATCTGGCCAAGTTATCGACCGTCCATTCTGTACACCCAACCCCGTCAATAACGGGGTGCTAGCACACAACCGATCGGTTCGATAATAGCCCAATGTCTGGCTCAGAATAGGGCCTTTCGGCACTAAGAAGGCTTTATCAGATCGAATTGGTCGGCGTTCAGATTGAACGTGCGCCCCAGCCGGTCCCACTTGATGACCAGCCACTGGAGTTTACCGGCCTTGCGCTTGATGGTCACTTCTCCAATGTCGCCCACCACTATGTCGAATTTCCCACTGCCCACCGGGGCGCCCATGCCCATCTGCACCTCAAAACCTGCTACCGCTTCAACCTTTGAACCGGCTTCTAATTCGTCCCAAATCATGGTCATTACATCAACCTTTATCTATCTTAGATTAGCGGCTCAATCTTGACTGTGTGAGCCTGTCACCCCAGGTTGGGGGTTACTTTTTCCATCATCAATCCCAGGCTATTCATCTGGTTATCAAGGGGGATCTTATTTCCGAAGTCGACCTCAAACATGATCATGTCCAGGCCTAATTCTTCAGTCAAACTCTGTAGTTTTTCGGTGACAGCCTCGGGTGTACCGTAAGCCACCTTGTCCCGGAACCAGTCGTCATACGACATGTTTTTCACGACCTCGGCTTCCTGTCCCCAGTCACCGGTGGTCCCCCGGACACCAGCGTACAGCGCGGTCCGGTCGGACAGGCGTCCCATGGAGAAAAGAGCGCTTTCCATCGGTTCGTCATAGGCTTTCTGCGGGTCCTCCGATAGATAGACCGGCACGCGAAGCCCCACCTTGCCCCTTCCTCTGTGGCCGGAGTCCTTCCAGGCCTGATGGTAAGCCTCGATCTGTGGTTTCAACCCCGCCAGCGTGAACACCCGGGAGGGGTTAATGATAATGTCGTAGCCCATTCGGCCCGTCACGGCAAAGCTATCCACGGAGGTTACCCCAACGCGGATGGGCGGGTGGGGGCTCTGCAATGGCTTCGGAGCTACCGTCATGTCCGTGAACTTGTAGAAATCCCCTTCGAAAGAAAATGTCTCATTGGTCCAGGCTTTGATGATGATCTCCAGACTCTCATCAAAGCGGCCTCGGCTTTCGTCAAATGGTGAGTTGAACCCCTCATGGACATTGGGGAATGTCCCTCGGCCGATTCCGAACTCCACACGACCACCACTGACGAGGTCCAATGTGGCGATCTCTTCGGCCACTCGCAGCGGGTTGGCCAGGGGCAGCAAAATCACCGCAGTGCCCAGCCGGATATTCTCCGTGCGGGCGGCGACATTGCTCAAAATCGTTATCGGAGAGGCCATCACGCGGCCTGGGTTGAAGTGGTACTCGGCCAGCCAAACAGAGTCCACCCCCAGCTTTTCGGCCTCGTTGATCAGTACCAGGGACTGGTCGAAGGCGTCCTTCTCGGTCCCTCCGTCTTTCACTGGAAACTCAAGGAACATCCCAAATTCCATGACTGCCTCCCGTTTGGGGCGCAAAGCGTTCACGATAACCGGCGCCCATGATTGGTTCTGAGTTTTTGATCCGGCATCCGGGCCCAACCCTGGACACTCTAGGTGGGTACTATGAATGTGGCCGCTATGATAATACAGACCCGTAGGTGGCCGTCAAGAAGAGGGCTGTCGCTTGGTCCTCAATCGACGGGGCTGGGGACTCAGACCTCGTAGCAGAGCCAGGACCTCTTTGGCGTTATCGACCCGCACCAAGTGGGACGGGCAACGGCAGTCGGACGAACCGAACCCCGGCACAGGCGACGCCACGCCTTCCCTGGCCGCCGCCGAGACTGCCCAATCGCACTCCCAGTTCTTGCCGTCTGCCAACTGCCAGGCATATTCCCAGGGAATCTCGGCGCTGAGGTAATCTGCGTGCCAATGGAGTTTTTTCTCCCGGCTAAGGTGCCGTCCCACCCGCGCATCCAGTCCGCCCAGGGCGCTGCCGAAATAGATGTAGTGGCCCCGGGGGAATTCAATCAGCCCCAGCTTGCCGACCTGTATCTTGCGCCGTGACGGCAGCCGCAGCACCAGGGCGTAGCTGCCTGCCGGGCGGCTCTTTGGCTTTCGGGACTTGGGAGAGATTCCTACGATGAGAGCACCCCATGCGCGGCGTTCCCTATTTCTGGGGTTGGATTATTACCTTCAATGAAGACTGGGCTTCGGCGGTGAGTTGGAACCCTAGACCTGCTTCATCCAGTCCCAGCCGGTGGCTGATCATTTGGCCCACTTGCACGCGCCCCGAGGAGATCATCTCCAGGGCCGTGGCCAGGTCGCCCGGTGCGCCGGCGTAGGTCGTGGTCAGAGTGGCATCGTTGCGGAAGAAAAGTTCGTTCACCGGAACCGTGATATTCACGCCTGGCTCTGTCGGAGCAAAGAACAGCACCGTGCCGCCGCGATCAACCGAATCGAGACCCTGCTGCAACGCTGGAGGAGCACCGGTACAGACGATGACCAGGCCGGCCAGCCGGCCGTCGTTGACCTCCCGCAACCGGGCGGGGATATCGTCGGTGGCGAGGAATGTGTGGTCTGCGCCAAGGTTCTTGGCGGCCTCCAACCGGGCCGGCACCATGTCAGTTGCGATGATCCGGCCGGCTCCCAAAGCCCTGGCCAGATTGATGTGCAATAGCCCGGCCAGTCCACTACCCAAGACGATCACGCTCTGTCCCGGCTGTATGTTGGCCCGGCGCTGACCCCGGTAGACACAGGCCAACGGCTCGGCGAAAGACGCTTCATCAAAAGCTAGGCCGTCCGGCATGGTGAACACACCACGGTCGACATTGATGGCCGGCACCCGCAGGTACTCTGAGAACCCGCCGGGTTCGAAGGTCGTCTCCCGGAGTGTGTCGCAGACGGTGTGGTGCCCGCTGAGGCAGTAGTGGCAGGCGTTGCAGGGGACGTGGTGAGTGACGATCATGTTGTCGCCCTCTTTGAATCGGTCAACCCCGGCCCCGGCCTGGACGATGGTCCCTGCGACCTCATGGCCCAAGACCATGGGCGCGCGCTGGATGCGGTACCACTCCATGACATCGCTGCCGCAGATTCCGCTGGCCTCCACCTTCACCAGCAGTTCGCCAGGCCCGATCTCCGGGACCGGCATCTCTTCCACGCGCACGTCGTGGTTGTTGTAGTACATGGCGACACGCATGTCAGTTCTTACTTCCTAAATGATGATCAAACTTAGGGTTTCCCGTTCGTCCTGAGCTCCGTCGAAGGGCCTCACTTGGGGGCACTCACATGGTTCGACGGGTCCGATTCCATCGAGACTCTCGACCTCGGTCGGAGCTCACCACGAACGGTTTGATAATTCGAATACCCAGGACACAAGTAGAGAGGCTGAATCTACGCCGGGACCGAAGCGACGCGACCGTTGTCCGCTTTTACGCTATTGAAAATCTCCTGGGCCTCATCTATCGTGCCATTCTCGTGGACGATGTGACGCAGCGCCCGAATCATGGGCACTGGGTGTTCGCTCTGCCAGATGTTCCGGCCCAGGTTGATGCCGATGGCGCCTTTATCCATGCCGTCTTTCACGAAGTCCATGACCTCACGCTCAGTGTCGGCCTGAGGGCCGCCGGCCATGACCACGGGCACCGGGCAGCCATACACGACCTTTTCGAATTCTTCGCACCAGTAGGTCTTGACTACCTTGGCGCCCAATTCGGCGCAGATGCGTGTGCAGAGGGACAGGTAACGGGCGTCCCGTTTCTCCAGTTCTTTGCCCACGGCGGTTACGGCCATGACTGGGATGCCGTATTTCTCGCCTTCGTCCACCAGCTTGCCCAGGTTAAGCAGCGATTGCTTCTCATACTCGGTGCCGATGAAGACTGAGATTCCCACTGCGGAAACATTCAAACGCACGGCATCTTCCATGGACGTGGTAAGTCCTTCATTGGCCAGGTCTTCACCAACCATGCTGGTGCCGCCGGATACCCTCAGAATCACCGGCTGGTCCATCGCCGGGTCGACCACCGCCCGAAGCACGCCGCGGGTGGCGAATAGGGCATCGGAGTAAGGAAGCAGAGGTTTGATGGTTTCGCCGGGCTGCTCCAACATCCGGGTCGGCCCCTGGAAATACCCATGGTCTATGGGCAAGAACATGCAATGGCCGTCGGGTTGGATCAGTCTCGCCATTCGGTTTGCCATTCCCCAGTCCATATCCATACCTCGCTTCGTTTGATGAATAGTAGGGCGCAATCGCCCCGGTTTTTCCAATGTTATGTTGACTTCGGTGCCGGAGTTATTATCTCTGCTGAGGGGCCGGGTAACAAGGAGAGTCACGCAGCGTTGTACAAGAGTTAACTCGTTTTGCCAGTCTCCCAGGTGATCAGCACCTGCTGTGCATCGGGCAGCCACAGCGGCACGAATCCTTCCGGGCTTTGTTCAAATAATCGATCGAAATTATCCCGCACAACCTTTTCTGCCCGGTCGCGGTGTTGCGGGACCAACCACACCCCGGCCAATGCCATCTCCACCGCATCCTCTTTGCTCTGGGGGAATGACGGCGGCTGCAAGACCCCGTCGAAGTGGGCCCCGTGGGGGAGAAACCGGACGTCCGGGAGAATCCCCATCTCCCACAACGCCGGCAGCAACTGAGCGTGGCCCGGCACGGTGGCCTGGTCTTCGCCGTAGACCATCTTGAACAACGTGGCATTGTGCATCGGGTTGGCCACGCTCCACAGAGTTATGATTACCCGGCGTCTGGCGGCGGCCTCCAGATTGGCGGCAAAGCGGTCTATGTCCCGCACGAAATAGGTCACGTTGGAGGCGTGCACCACGTCTCCTTGGACATCATCCCGTGCCACGTCGACATCGACCCAGTCGGCCTGGACCGAACGAGCGTTGGCGATACCCGCCTCGGCCACACAGCCATCGAATTCTTCGACCATTCCTGCGGACGGTTCGGCGTTTATCACCTCCCGGCACCGTAGGGATATGGGCAGAGTCAGTCTGCCGGCACCACCTCCGACGTCCACGAAAATGTCCTCTGGTCGCACGAAATCTGCCAATATCTGGAAGTTGTCCTCCATCTGCCGTTTCGGGTCGGCCCGGAAACGTTTGGCGGTCTCTCCACCCCAAATATCAGGCCGGGGCGGGCCCTGGACCCGCTCTTTCTGGGCATTCACCGCGTCGATCAATGCCGCGTAATCTGCAATTGCACCCATGTTTTGTCACCATCGCATTTAGTCTGCACCGTATTATCAACTCGGCCGGGCAAAGGAACAACCACCGTCGATTAGCCTGAATTCGTCGCCGAACCAGACCTATGCGCCGATTGCCGTGCATGTTGTCCTCTATATTCTTGACACTGCCAAATGCCTCTGTTACAACCAAACGAATTCCAGATACTAACAATCAAATGATGACCGGCAATCGGTCGTCAGGAGGCTGAAAATGGGCGAGATACTCGGTGCAGGCACGACCCACTATCCACCCCTGATCACTCCGGACGAGGACCGTGGGTTCCCTCTGACCCGCACCCTCAAACACAACGACAAGGTCCCCGAAGAGATGAAGATCCCCACCAATTGGCCGGAGCCGATGCGCGTGGAGTACGGGGAAGATGAAGGCCTGAAATCTGCGGCAGAGCACCGGGAACGCCTGGTCAAAGGGTTCCGCGCGATCCGTAGCGCCATCGACGACTTCAACCCGGACATCGTCCTGATCTGGGGCGACGACCAGTACGAGAACTTCAAAGAGGACATCATTCCTCCGTTCTGCATCCTGGCCTACGACCAGTTTGAGGCAAAGCCCTTCACGAACCGTGACGGCGGTCTCCGCCGCAACGTCTGGGGCGAACCTCAGGAGAAAGCCTTCGTATATCAGGGCGCTCCTCAGGCAGGCCGCCTTCTGGCCAGCGGCCTGATCAACGAAGGCTTTGACATCGCTTATTCCTACAAGCCGCTCCACGAAAACGGCTTGGGCCACGCCTTCCTGAACACCCTTTTGTTCTTGGACTACGAACGAAAGGGCTTCGATTACCCCGTACTTCCCTTCTCGGTGAACTGCTATGGCAGCAGCGTGATCCGCAACCGGGGCGGCGCCATCACCCAGAAGGTGAACGGCGTAGACCTGCCCTTCGACCCACCCGGCCCGTCGCCCAAGCGCTGCATGGAGATCGGCGCGGCCACCGCCAGGGTCCTGAAAGACAGCCCCTACCGGGTCGCATTGGTCGGTTCATCCAGTTGGTCTCACGCGTTCTTGACGCCCAAAAACCACTGGCTATGGTCGGATGTGGAGTCGGACCGCGCCCGCTTCGAGGAGCTGCGCGACGGCGACTATGACGCCTGGAGACGCATATCCACCGACCAGATAGAAGACGCAGGGCAGCAGGAATTGCTGAACTGGATGTGCCTGGCCGGAGCCATGGAGGAGATGGGCCGCAAGCCCGAGATTCTGGACTACATAGAAACCTATGTCTTCAACTCCAACAAATGCTTGGCCCTGTTCAGTCCTTAAGGTCCCACTCTAAAAAAACCAGCCTGGAGCAGAAAAATGGCCGAGATACTAGGAGTTGGACTGACCCACTCCCCGTCTTTGATCGCACCCGACGAACTGAAGAACTACTCGCTCACCAGGGCCCTGCGGAGCAATGATCGCATCCCATCCGAACAGAAGAACCCCGAGTCTTGGCCGCAAGCGATGCGTGAGGAATGGGGCGAAGACGAGGGTTATACCTCTGCCGTCGCACAACGCGAGAAACTGGTCAACGGGTTCCGCAAGCTGCGGGCTGAGATCGACGCGTTCAACCCGGACGTGGTACTGGCCTGGGGCGACGACCAATACGAGAATTTCAAAGAAGACATCATCCCCGCCTTCTGCGTCATGGCCTACGAGGAGTTTGAGTGTCAGCCAATGGTTGGGCGGGACGGCGGTCAGCGCCCCAACGTCTGGAACGAGTCCGCCGACAAGATTTTCCGCTACAAAGGCCACGAGTCCAGCCGTTACCTGGCGAAAGCCCTATTGGAAGACGGATTTGACATCGCCTACTCCTATAAACCGCTCCATCAGCAGGGATTGGGCCACGCTTTCTTAAACACCCTGCTCTATCTGGACTACGACCGGAAGGGCTTCGATTACCCGGTAATACCGTTCTCGGTCAACTGCTACGGCAGCAACATCATCCGCAACCAGGGTGGACCAAACACCCAGCAGATCAACGGCGTCGATATGGCTCTGGACCCGCCCGGCCCATCGCCCAAACGCTGCATGGAACTTGGTGCGGCCACGGCGAGAGCCCTCGCGGCCAGCCCCTGGAAGGTTGCGCTTATCGCGTCGTCCAGTTGGTCCCATGCTTTCCTCACGCCCAAGAACTGGTGGCTGTACCCGGATGTGGAGTCGGACCTAGCCAGGTTCGAGGAGTTGAAGGCCGGGAACTATGAAGCCTGGCGCGGCATCTCCAACGCCCAGATCGAGGACGCCGGACAGCAGGAGATGCTGAACTGGATGTGCCTTGCAGGCGCAATGCAGGAACTGGGCCGCAAGCCGGAGATCGTCGAATTCGTGCAGACCTATATCTTCAACTCCAGCAAGTGTCTGGCGTTGATGAAGCCGTAGGTTGTAACCGGTAGAACAAGCGACGGATCAGGAGGAAACCAACCTATGGTGTCAGAAGCTGAGCGGACCGACCTTGACCGTCGGCAGTTGGCCCCGCCCACTGGACTCCGTGATTTCTGGTATCCCGCTCTCCTAGCCAGCAAGGTCGGCAAGAAGCCGGTCCGACTCCGGATGCTGGGTGAGGACCTGTGTTTCTTCCGCGACGACAAGGGCCAAGTTGCCGCGCTCTGGGACGTCTGCCCCCACCGGGGCGCCAGCCTGTCGCAGGGCGACTGCCACTTCAAAGGGACGGTGGCCTGTCCCTACCACGGCTGGGTCTTCGACGGCGACGGCGAGTGCGTATCGGTCCTGAGCGAGGGTCCGAACTCAGGCATCCCCGGCAAAGTTCAAGCACGCAATTACCCGACCCAGACCCTGAAGGGCATGGTTTTCGTCTGGATGGGGGACTCCGAACCCGCCCCCATCAAAGAGGATGTACCCGAGGAGTTCTTCGAAGAAAAAAGCCAAGTGTTATACCGCATCGCCGACTGGCCCGTGGACTGGCGGGTGGCCCTGGAAAACTCCATGGACTCCCACGTCTACTACGTCCACCGGGACTCCATCTTGATGCTGGCCCGTGGCCCCCTTGACCCCTACGCCAGCTCGCCGCGCATCCGGCCAGTCTTTGTCGGCAACGGCTTCAATGTCATCTGGGGCGACTCCCAATCCGCCGGCAACCCCAGGCGTTCTTTTGGTTTCAGAGAATATTTCAACATGATGAGGGGAAAGGCCCAATACCAAGACACCCACAAAGGTCTTGGCCGCTGGCCGAAGGGTAAATGGCGGCTGCTTTGGAACTGGATCTTCATCCCGGCCAACAAACGACGCTGGAACACCCCACCGACAACCACGAACCCGCTGTGGGGAGCGGGCCACCACCTGCCCGGCATGTTCCGTACCGACATGCGCACCCACATGTATACGAGGATGTGCGTCCCCATTGACGAAGGCTCCACTCGGATCGTGTACTACCACACCACCCGCCCCAGCAGCCTGCTGGGACGCATCTACGAGCGCGTTCAGTTCCTGCTCTGGCACAACTGGGTCATGAACATCCAGTTCTCCAATCAGGACGCCAAGATCATGGTGCCCCAGCGCTACGACACCACCGAAAAACTATCGGGGACCGACGCCGAGATCATCCAGTGGCGTAAGTTGCTGCAACGGGTTGCCATCGAAGGACGCGGCGTGTTGAAAGACCTCCAGGCTGAACACCTGGCCAAAGAGATGGACACCACTATCGCCGAGGGGTTTGCTGCCGACCAACTGAAAGAACAGGGCCTCGAAGACGTGGCCGAGTTCCTGGCCGGCACCATTTCCGGTGACGACGACTAGCAGGCAATCTTGACTTAGGCGCGCCCTTCGACGGAGCTCAGGACGAACGGTTTGATTGAATTTATGCAGTCTCCAATCGTGCACGTGGGACTTGAGATTCGTTCGTGGTGAGCCCGTCGAACCATCTGCTCAAGTAAGTCAATTTCCACTGTCGTAAGCCTGACTTAGGCGCGCCCTTCGGCAGAGATCAGGACGAACGGTTTGATCGAATTTATGCAGTCTCCAACCGTGCATGTCTGACTTGAGAATCGTTCGTGGTGAGCCCGTCGAACCATCTGCTCAAGTAAGTCAATTTCCACTGTCGTAAGCCTGACTTAGGCGCGCCCTTCGGCAGAGATCAGGACGAACGGTTTGATCGAATTTATGCAGTCTCCAACCGTGCATGTCTGACTTGAGAATCGTTCGTGGTGAGCCCGTCGAACCATCTGCTCAAGTAAGTCAATTTCCACTGTCGTAAGCCTGACTTAGGCGCGCCCTTCGACGGGGCTCAGGGCGAACGGTTTGATCGAATTGATGCAGTATCCAATCGTGCACGTGGGACTTGAGATTCGTTCGTGGTGAGCCCGTCGAACCATCTGCTCAAGTAAGTCAATTTCCACTGTCGTGAGCCTGACTTAGGCGCGCCCTTCTACGGAGCTCAGGACGAACGGGGGGTAAAGGATTGTTCGCCCGGCAACCTATTCTAATAACCCAGCCAACCCGATGAACAGCCAAGAGCCGTAGCCGCCCTCGTTGGGCGGGAGTGCTCTTACCTCCACTTCAAATCCTGCCTGTCCCATTAGATTCGACCATGTACCGAGCGGAAATATCCCGGTCACGTGGGTGTCGACTTCGATCGTCGTTACTCCGTCTTTCGTGATGGTGTAGGTGTAGGTCGACTCCACCTGGGTGTCGGTCGGGTCCGGGTCAACCATGACCTCTTGGATATTGACCTCTATGTCCCCCTGTTTCCTATCCCAGTCGTAGACCCAACCGTCGGGGAAAGTCTCTTGGATCCAGTCAGGGGCCACCATCAGCATCCCGCCGGGCCGGAGGTGTGCCGCCGCAGTGGCAAAGGTATCGCGCAGGTCCTGCTCGGTAAGCAGATACGAGACCGCGTCATGGATCAATACAACGTCGAAAATCCGCTCCAAGCGGATACTGCGCATGTCGCCGACATGGTGGGTGATTCCGGGGTTGAGTCCTTCAGAGAGGGCCAGCATATCGGGCGACAGATCGACCGCGGTGCAATCAAAGTCAGCAGTCAGATGGGAGAGATTGTGCCCGCCGCCCACTCCCAGTTCCAGCAGCTTGTGGCGACCCGGCCCCAGCTCCTCTCGGACGGCATCGGCGAAGAACCTGGCCTCGCTGCCGTATTCCTCAGGAGGACTGATGATGGGCCAGAGGTAGGCCAAGTCATAATAGAGTCGAATGGTTCGTGCCCCCTATTGGGGTGTCAGCCCGCTAAGTATCCGGGCCACGGCATCTTCCACGGGCAGAAAGTTGAAGCCCGCTTGAAGGGATGCCCGCCGGTCGATCTCGGTGTCGCCGATGTGATAGTACTCGTCGGCCGGGAACTGCTCTTTGACCTCATCAAGCCGGTGCTTCAGGACCGTGAACTCGACGGCGATGTCATGGTCCTGCCAGATGCGTTGCTGCTCGCTCACTGTTCGGTCGGAGCAGCTGCCGATAAGATAGCCCAGCCCTTTCACCTGACGCACCATGTCCATGGTGATGCCGCCCGGCGGGTCGCCCACTTCTAAGGTGCCGTCAATGTCGAAGCTGATCAGTTTGTTCAATTGCCCGTCCAACCTATGATTCGTATCCTCCCCCAATCACCGTGAGACCTCTTCGCCTGCTCTGTCATTCTGAGCCAGCCGCAGCGGCGAAGAATCTGCCACGTGGTGTGTTCATACCGTACATCTGGCGCAGAGCTTTGGCTTGTTAGGTGAAATTCGGCAGATCCTTCGCTTCTCTCAGGATGACATTGGGCGTGGTTTCGTGTTTCCTTAGACCTTGGGGATCACCATTTCCGCTCATGGTGAGCCTGTCGAACCACCGGTTGATTTCAGACCGGCTTCCGGCACAAGAATGGCTTATGCCTATCCTTCGACAGGCTCAGGACGAGCGGTTTTCTTGACTAAAAGACGTGCTGCCAGGTCTCGCCCTTGGGCGGTTCGCCGGACAACTTGAAATGGGGGATGCTGATGCCGTCTGGCTCGTCGTCGAAGATCACCTCGACCCGCGCCCCGATGGCCACGTTCTCTTCTTTCTCAGGCTTCATGTCATCAGTGAGTAGGTTGGCCACGATGCGGAGACCGTCTTCCTCCGTGGGCTTGCCGGACTGTTCGTCCAGCTCGACCAACACGATGGCGAAGGGAGCCAGGTCTTTCAGAGCGGGCACCACCGTGTGGGCGACGATCTGGTAGCTGTAGATGGTCCCTTTGCCACTGACTTCCACCCACTCCCAGTCCAGGGAAGGGCACCAGGGGCAGGCGGGGCCCGGCTCGCCGCGCAAGAGACCGCAGGCGCCGCATTTCTTGACCACCAGCTTGTGTTCGCCGGCGGCCTCAAAGTAGCCGCGGTATTCGCTGTCATTGTCGGGGATGCTCAGCATCTGGCCCCGGTATTCATAGTTAGCCATGATCTATTTCCTCATGATGAGTGCGCTGCCCACGGCGGGGGTGCCCCATCCCATATTCATACTGACCTCGGCGTCTTTCACCTGCCGGCAGCCGCCCTCGGAGTAGTCATAGGTGTGCTCGCCGTTGGCGGCGTTGGGGCAGTAATCATCGACCGTGCCCCTGAGTTGCCGGACGTTTTCGATGACCATGTTCATCCCGTGGGTGTAGGCCTCGCAGAGGTGGCCGCCGCTGGTGTTATTGGGAACCTTCCCGCCCAGGTTGATGACGCCGCTCTTCACGTAATCCTTGCCCTCCCCCGGCTTGCACCAGCCGTAGGACTCCAGTTGGAGCAGCACGGTGTAGGTGAAGGCGTCGTAGCAACCGGTGACGTCGATGTCTTCGTGCTTGACCCCGGCCATGTCGAAGATGCGGGGTCCGACGTAATGCCCAGCCACCCGGCCCATATTGCCATGCTGAAAGTGGAAGTCGCCGCCGGGCTTCGTGCCGCGGCCCTGGACTCCGATGATGTGGGCCGGGGTTTGTTTCAGGTTCTTGGCCCGCTCAGCGGAGGTGACGATCACGCAGGTGGCGTTGTCGGTCTCCAGACAGCAGTCCAGCAGATGGGCCACGGGGCGTATGATCCAGCGCGAGTCCATCACATCTTGCACAGTCACCCTTTGTTTCATCATGGCCTTGGGGTTGTTGCTGGCGTGGTTGCTGTGGGCGACCTTGATGTGGGCCAGGTCTTCGCTCTTCACGCCGTAGGTGGCCATGTGCTTGGTAAAGTTGAAGGCGAATTGCTGGACGGCGCTGATCAGACCATAGGGACGTTTCATCAAGTCCATGCCGGATATGCCCGAGGCCGCCCTGGCGCCGGTGCCGCCGATACGGAAGTTGGAGTAGCCGTTCATGGACCGAAAGATGGCCACGGTGTCGCACATGCCCGCTTCGATGGCGCCCATTGCCAGGCCGATCAGGGCCTCCGAGCTGGAACCGCCGCCGGAGCAGTCCATGTAGAAGTTGGGCTTGAGACCCAGGTCGTACATTATGGAAGTAGAGGGTGTGGAATCCCCGCTGTGGTAGCTCAACATGCCGTCCACCTGCGTAGAATCCAGTCCGGCGTCATCCATCGCCCGCCGGATGGCCATCGCGCCCATGGCCCGGGTGGTGCGGCCAGAGGCCCGACTGTATTCAGTTTCACCGATGCCAACGATGGCATATTTGCCTACTAGGCTGGTCTCCATGGTCTCTCCTTTGAAACGTGGCTGAAACGTGGCTGAAACGTGGCTGAAACGTGGCTGAAACGTGGCTGAAACGTGGCTGAAACGTGGCTAGAACGTGCTCGGGCTGCCTGGTTCTGAGGCTAGAAATCGAGCCGTATTATCGCCTCTGGGTCTGGGATTTACAAATGCCGGAACGCCTAGTCGAAGGCACCGGCGATGGCCATCTCGGCCAATTCTTCGTCGTCTACGCCAAGTATCTCACCGAGGACAAAGTCCTGGTCTACGCCGAATTCAGGGGCGTCCTTGGTAACTTCTCCAGGTGTCTTGGACAGCTTATACGGCGCTATTTCGATGGTCCGTAATTCTCCGGCGGCATCGGGAACCTGCTGGAAGATACCCCGCTCACGCAACTGCGGGTCGTTCTCGGCCATGTCCTTGCCAGTCTGCACCACCCCGGCGGCAACGCTGGCAGCTTGCAGTAGGTGCATCGCTTCTTCCGCGTTCTGCTCCAACGTCCAAGACTCAAGCAATTTATCCAGGTCTTCGGCGTTGCTCTGCCGCGACTCGGCGGTGGCAAATCTTTCTTCTGAAGCCCATGACGGCGATCCGATGGCTTTTGTTAGGGCGGAGAATTCGGCGTCGGTGAAGACCGTGACGGCCAGCCAGCGGTCATCGCCCTGGCAGCGATAGACGCCGTGTGGCGCGCCGCCGCCGTGGGCCAGCCGGTTCCCGGTGCGCTGGACATCGGCTTTGTTGGCGCTCAGTTCCAACGCCAACGGCCCCAATAGAGTCGACATTGCTTCCATCTGGGAAACATCTATCCACTGGCCCTTTCCGGTGCGCGCCCGCTGGATCAACGCCAGCATCACTGCCTGGGCGCCGGTCATGCCGCCAACGGCGTCGCTGTAGGCGCTGGCCGGGCCGCTGGGCCTGGTGTCGGGGAAGCCGGTCAGGTCGGTAAACCCGGACATGGCCTGTAGCGTCTGGCCGTAACTGACCCGGTCTTTCCATGGCCCGGTGCGGCCGAACCCCGACATGCTCAACATGATGATGTCGGGCCGTATTTTGACGATGTTTTCGAAATCCATACCCCAGCCGGGCATGACCCTGCCGCTGAAATTCTCGGCCACAACGTCGGACACCGCCACCAGCCGCCGGGCTACTTCCTTGCCGGCGTCGGTCTTCATATTCAACGAGATTGATCTCTTTCCCGCGTTCCAGTTGTGACGCTGGCCCAGTCCTCGGGCCGTATTGGACGCGGGGCCGCCGACGACCGAGAGTGCCTGATTCGACTCTACTTTGATGACCTGCGCACCCTGGTCGGACAGTATCCGGGTGGCCGAGGGGCCGGCATGTATCCAGGTGAAGTCCAAGACGCGGATCCCCTTGAGCGCCAAAGCGCTGGAATCAGTCATGGTTAGACAACACCGGCTCTGATCAGCGCCTGAAGCTCGTCCGCCGACAGCCGCAGTTCATCGCAGTAGACCTGAGAGTTGTGCTCGCCAACACTCGGCGCTTCAGATGCCAGCTGCCAACCTGATTCCGAGAATTTGTAGGGCGCGCCGGGGTAGACCAGCTTCTTTCCTTCCGAAGTGGCCGCGACCTCTTGGTAAAACCCCCGCTCCCAGAGCTGTTCGTTTTCGAGTAGCTCGCCGGCCGTGGTCACCGGGCCCCAGGGATGGTGGTTGGCCTGCCCCCAGTCAGTGATCTCCTGACGGGTATGGGTCAGCGTCCAGGCCTCAACCAGGTCTTCGATATGAGCGCCGTGCTCGCCACGCAGGATGAACCGGTCGTTGTATTGCTCATCCATCAGGTCACCGGCCATGCCGTCTTGGTCCATCCAGGCCCGCAGGTCGTCCCACGCTTTTGCCGTGTTGGTGGTGATGCTGACGTAGCCGTCCTTGCACGGCCAGGTAGCCACGAACTGCCCGCCGTGACGGAACCCGCAGCGTACCGCGTTCTCTCCGGTGTAGTTGTAGGCCGTATTCACGTGCTCGGTGGTGGTGGCCACGGCCTCCTGCATGGAGACGTCCACGTGCTGGCCTTCCCCGGTGGCCAGGCGGTGGTAAAGGGCGATGAGGATGCCGATGAACGCCCGGTTAGAGGTGGTCTGATAGGCCTGCAGACCCCACAGCTTGTTGGGCGGTGTTTCTGGCCACCCGGTTACGTACATGTACCCGCCCATGGCAAACCCGACCAGATCGCTGCCCTTGTAATCGCGGTACGGCCCGGTCTGGCCAAAGGGAGTGAGGGAGGCGTAAACCAGCCCCGAATTGGCTTCGCTGAGGTGCTCGTAGCCGAGTTCCAACGTACTGAGGTGTCCGGGCTGAAAAGTTTCCAACAGGACGTCCGCGGTTGACGCCAAGCCCTGGAGCAGAACGATTCCGGAATCGGATGTGATATCCAGGGTGATGCTGCGTTTGTTGGTGTTGTAGTGCCGCCAATGGAGGCTGTTCTCTGTGGACTGTAGACCCTCAAGAAACGGGCCAGTCCCGCGCATGGTATCGCCGCCAGGTGGCTCCACTTTTATGACATCTGCGCCGACATCGGCCAACAACTTGCCGCAATAAACGCCAAGGTCGCCGGACAAGTCCAGCACGCGAATACTAGTCAGCGGTTGATTGCCCGCGCTACCCGGTTGCAACAAGCTAGGCCTTCCGGGGTCCCAGGTCCTTCTGCAGGTCGGCTATGGTCTGATCACGGGTCTTCTTCTGCCAGCGGACGCGTTGGTTGATGGGGGTGTTCTCAACCTCCGGGGCGACCTTCATGGTCACGAAGACCGGGCCGGGTTTGCTGAAGATCTCTTCGATGTTGTTGGTGAAGTCTTCCAGGTTGTCGAAGGAGTAGGTGGAGGGGTAACCGCATCCCTTGGCGATCACGTCGTACTGGACGTTCTCGGCGTTGGGCACGGGCTGTCCGCCGGTGGTAGCGTACACGCCGTTATCGAGAACGAAGTGGTAGAAGTTCTTGGGGTCTTTCTCGGCGATGGTCGTCAGCGCGCCCAGGTTCATCAGGATGTCGCCTTCCGAATCGAACAGGATTATCTTCTCGTCGGGCCGGGACATGGCCAGGCCGAAGGCGAATGACGCGTGGCCGCCCATGGCCGGGTCGCCCAGGGGGACATCCCGGTCGGGCTTATCGCTGAGGTTGATCCAATGGCGGCCGCCACGGCCCGGAATCACCACGGCGTTGCCCCGGTAGGGTGCGAAGGCCTTGAACATATCTGCTGTCTGGAACATCAGTCCTCTACATCTTTATATCTGAAGATTGGTTGCCCGTTCGCCTGGTTATCGCTGGACGAAACCGTGGAATTCGTCGCCGATCAAAACTGCTACCGGCTGCTTGGTCCGCTCCGACCGCTCGAAGGCCACCTGGATGCGGTCGGCGTCGGCGTCGCTCTCCACCAGGTAATACTTGATACCAAAGGCATGGAGGAAGTGCTCGGTGTAGGTGGCGGCAGTGTCGGTATCAACGCCGTGCCGGGTCCAACCCCGGTAACCCACCATCAATACCACGGGGATGTTCATGCCCATGCACCAGCCGCGCATGGAATCCCCCGACTCCATCAGGCCCGTGTTCTGGATCAAAATAACCGGCTTGGCCCCTCCCACCGACAGGCCGGAGGCGATGGAGAACGCTTGGCCTTCCCGGCTGACCGTCACGAGTTCCAGCGTGGGTTCTTGTTGAAGCAACACGTATAGGAAGTTGGTCTCGCTATCGGGCAGCCAGACCACGTGGGTGACGTTGTTGGCTTTCAGGTGATCGATGATGGTCTGTGGGCTGAACCCGCCTTGTTCGTCGGCCAATTTGCTTACCCCTTATTTATAGGTAGGATCGAGTTCGCGGTCTGCTGTACCTTAGTTCGCCTCGACAGCCTTCTTAACCTACGGATTGATCCTTCGACAGGCTCAGGACGAGCGGGAAATATGTCCAGCTACGTTCGTGGTGAACTCCGACCGAGGTCGAGAGTCTCGATAGAATCGGACCCGTGGAACCATTCGCTTGCCTAAGTCTAATAATAGCTAATCTATAAAATCCCTGATCGCCTTCAACACCAATGCGGGGTGCTCCATGGGCACGAAGTGGGAGCCTGCGCCCAGTTCTTTCACCGTGAACCCTTTTGACTCCCGGGCCAGGTGCTGCACGGCGGCGTCCTGGGGCGTCTGGGCCCCGTCGTAAGCGCCGACCAACAACACGTATTCTCCGCCCAGACCCACCAGCACCTTTGCAGTATCCAAATGCCTGCGGTTGGCGTAGAAATTCTCTTCAACGACAGGATTGCACTTCAATTCCACCCGGCCGTCTCCCAAGGGACGGGTTGCGCCATCGATGTAATCGGTGAACACCTCGTCGGTCCAGGGCTTAAACACCCGGCGATCCCGGTAGGCCTCAAACATCACGTCCCGGCTTTCCCAGATCGTCCGCTTCTGAAGGGTCCGCTCGATACGGAGTTTCTGTTCCTCCGGGCTGAGCAGTGCCATCGGGCTGTCGCCAACCCTGGTGTCCACCAAGACCCCTTTCCTTATGATGCCCGGCACCATCGAGTCGGCAATCAGCATCGACATGCCGCCTGCGGAATGACCGATCGCTATCGACCCCTCAAGGCCCAAGGCCTGGATGATCGAGGCGGTGTCGGCGCCTATCTGCATAAAGGTATAGTCCCCGTCAGGATGCTCGGTGTCTCCATGCCCCCTCAGGTCGAACGAGTAAACATGGTAGTCACGGGCCAGGTCTCGGGCGGTGTTATTCCAGATCTCTGCGCACATGCCAACGGCATGAAACATCACTACATTTGGGTTGGCGGGATCGCCCCATTCAAGGTAATGGTGCTTGACCCCATCCGATTCCACGAATCTGCTTTCCGGTTGCAACTAGGTCTCCTGAAATATTATTAATAATGGTTGTTTGTGTGTAGTCCGGCGCGCTGGGCGGTCAGTCGACCACCGCAACGACCTCCAACTGTACCAAAATACCCGGAGGAAAGGCGTCGTATTCTATGGCGTGGCGAGCGGGCCGGTCGTCCTCGTCCGGGAACATCTCCAGCCAGGGACGATTGACCGCCTCACGCTGGGAGCGGTCTTTCATATAGACCTTGATGCTGCCGACGTTCTTGGTTGTCGCGCCAGCGTTCTCCAGCATGGTCTTCATATTGGCGAAAGCGAACACGCACTGACTCTCCAGGTCCTCAGGTATTTTGCCGGTGGCAGGGTCCGCGCCCATGATGCCGCTGGAGAAGATCATGTTGCCCACGCGGGCGCCGAACGGGATGGGCGCGCCGTGTTTGATCCCTTCTACGTGTATCGAGCGTCCTTTACCAGCCATCATTCCCTCAGTGCCTTTGGACCGTAATTTTGGGTCGTCTTTGTGACTCGCCGCCGCAATTATACCCGGCCTTGATCAGTCTTCAAGACGGGTCCTAGGGATGGTTCTGTGATGGTTATATAGAAGACACCCCCGCGCGTGTTATTATCGGGGCGTCAAAAAATCGATAATTTGGAGGCGCCATCATGCCCTATGGAGGCAATGACTGGCTCGCGTTAACCACCGAGGAAACCCTGGAGCCCGACCTACCCATCTGCGACCCACACCACCACTTCTGGGACTACCGGATGGAGCGCATCCCGTTCCACCGGTACCTGCTCCATGAGTTGGCCGATGATATGAACAGCGGTCACAACGTCCGTTCAACCGTGTTCGTTGAAGCCCGTTCCATGTACAGGATCGACGGACCGGAAGAGATGAAGCCGGTGGGCGAAGTCGAATTCGTCCAAGGTTTGGCTGCTGCCAGCGCCACCGGTCTGTACGGACCGGGCCGCGCCGCAGCTAGCATCGTCGGACACGCCAACCTGAACCTGGGCGACGGCGTGAAACCCGTGTTGGAGGCTTTGCAGGCAGCCAGCCCTAACCGATTCCGCGGCATCCGCCACACCGTCACCTGGGACGACAACCCCGAGGTTGGCAACACGGCCGCCCACAAGATCAAAGGCCAGATGTCCAGTGACAACTTCCGTGCCGGAGCCAAGATATTGGCCGACATGGGACACACCCTGGAAGGCTGGATGTACTTCACCCAGATGGAAGAACTGGCCGAACTGGCCAAGGCAGTCCCCAACCTGACGATCATCCTCTGCCATGTGGGCGGGATAATGGGGACCGGCTTTTACGCCAATAAAAAGGACGAGGTGATGGCCACCTGGCGTAAGGGCATCGATGCCGCAGCCGCACAACCCAACATCGTCATGAAGCTTGGCGGTATCGGAATGCCCAGCGTGGGGTTCGACTGGCACACCCGCGAAAAGCCCATCGGCTCCGAGGAACTGGCCAAAGACATGGCGCCGATCCTGGATTATTGCATCGACAAGTTCGGCCCTAACCGCTGCATGTTCGAGAGCAATTTCCCGGTGGACAAGGTGTCCTTCTCGTACAACGTCATGTACAACGCCTTCAAGCGCGGGTCCAAGAGCTACTCGGCTTCAGAACGGGCCGACATGTTCCATGATGTCGCAGCGCGGGTCTACCGCATCGACGTCTAGTACGTACCTATCGCTCGCATATTAAAGACGGCCCCGGCAAGATCGGGGCCGTCTTTTTTTGTAACCTGCCCAATCGAGCAGAACACCGCCGTTCCGCTGTAGCAAGTGCTCAATCAGGCAATAGGGGTACGTAGTTGACCACAAGCCAAGCACAGGGGTCGGGATTCATTGGCCGCCAAGCGGAGTTGGCGGTCTTGACCGACGCCTTGGACGACACCGCCAACCGCACCGATGCCGCAACCTACGCGGGCCGTAACGGTCTTGTCGCCGACTAATCAGCCGGCTGACTTCCCCTAGATCTCCCTCAAATATCCTCCCGAACCGCCCCAAGTTCCCTATCCCTAGAAGTTTTCCCGATTCCACAACAGGTCCAATCAGCCGGAAGCCGCTGATTTTTTATTGCCTCGCCACGCCTGGCTCCAGTCCCCTATAGGGAGACCTCCCTATGCTCGCTAGTCCTCCTCAAAAATCGCCCGTTTTAAAGATGAGGAACCTCCCCCATGTGCGGCCCCCTACCCCCGGTCTACGATGATGTCACGTTAAACAAACCGAGGTGAGGCAACCATGACAACAGCAACAAACATCCAAATGGCGAACAACCCGGCAAACAACGAGGCAGGCAACAAAAACGAGGAGACAACGAAAATGACGATCATCAATAACATCCAGGGCATCATTCGAAAAAACACCATAGCAATGGCAGGACTCTTCATCGGCGGCATGATGGCGGTATCGTTCATGCTTCCCGGGTCCGCTTCCGCAGACGAATTGGCCCGGCCGGCAACCGAGACGGAAGCCGCTTCTTCGATCACCGTAACCAACCTAGAGTTCCCGAACGTCGATGACTACGACTCCTTGGTTCCTAGCATCAAGACTGTGACCAACCTAGAGTTCCCCAGCGTCGATGACTACGACTCCCTGGTTCCTAGCATCAAGACCGTAACCAACCTCGAGTTCCCGAGCGTAGACGACTACGACTCCCTGATCAAGACCATCACCAACCTCGAGTTCCCTTCCGAGGACGACACGGTTTAACGAAACGAACTAACGAGAGGGGTTCCTCGGCCCCTCCCGTTTCACCTCCAGTTTAGCGAGCGGGTCTTGCCTCGACTCCGCGCGCGTCCGCCCCGTCCTCCCAAAGAAGCCTCGACTTCTTTGGGAGGACGGGTCTTTTTCTTTGACCGCCAGGTCTCTTTTTGACCGAGCCCCAGAACAGCCCGTACCACACTCCGCTCTCATGGCAGTTGGGTCCGCAGTTGCGGTATACTATCGTGAAGCATTTTCCTGTCCATTACTGATCAACCGTTTGCGTGTAACTTCCTTATCCGAGTCCTGCCCCTTGGAGAGCGAAGACCATGGCCACTAAGACCAAGCCAGGGACCAAGCCAGGCGCACTCAGTAAGCTCGTCGATATCGATGCCGGCCTCATCAGCCGGGAGATATTCGTCAACGACGACATCTACCGGCAAGAACAGGAACAGGTTTTTGCCCAAGCGTGGCTCTTCGTCGGCCACGAAAGCCAGGTAGCCAAGCCAGGTGATTACTTCGTATCGTCCATGGGCGAAGAATCGGTGATTCTCTGCCGTGACCGCCAGGACAAAGTACACATCTTTCTCAACTCCTGCACTCACCGGGGCATGAAGGTGTGCCGGTATGACGAAGGGAATTCCCCCGTTTTCTCCTGTCCTTACCATGGCTGGAGCTTCGCCACCGACGGCAAACTAGTTGGCGTTCCCTACTACAAAGACGCCTACCAAGAGACCCTCGATAAGTCGAAGTGGGGTCTGCCTGAAGTTTCCCAGATGTACAACTACAAAGGCAGCATCTGGGCCACCTGGGACAAGAACGCTCCACCCTTCATGGACTACCTCGGCGATATGAAAATGTACTTGGACCTGGCCCTCGACGGCCGCGACGGTTCCGAGGGTGGCTCTGAGATTCTGGGCGGCGTCCAGAAATGGACCATGCCCAGCAACTGGAAATTCGCCGCCGAGAACTTCGCCGGTGACGGCTACCACAACATCAGCCACCGCTCGGTGGACATGGTCGGTATCGGCCCCAGCGGAAGGGGTCGGCGTGACGGGGATGAGATCTCCACCGCCACCCGTCTGAACATATCCATCCCGGACCTGGGCCACGGCGCAGTGGTCGACATGCACCCAAACGACACGGTGCAGGTCGCCACCTACACCGACAACAAAGTGGTCGAAGAATATTTCCAGGAACAGGAAGCCAAACGCCGCGAAGCCCTGAAGGGCCGGCCAAACTTGATCGGCATGGTGGGCACGGTTTTCCCCAACATGTCCTACCTGGCCCGCCAGCCTCGGTCCATCGCCATGTGGCACCCTCGCGGTCCAAACCTGACCGAAGCCTGGCGCTGGTTCCTGATCGACAAAGGCACCCCGCCCGAAGTGAGAGAGGTCCTGCGCCGCTACTACATCCGCTATTCGGGCCCCGGTGGAATGACCGAACAAGACGATATGGAGAACTGGAATTACGCCCATAATGCCAGCAAGGGGCCCATCGCCCGCCGCACCCCATACAATTATGAGATGGGCATCGGCGTCGCCCGCCATGACACCGGGCTACCCGGGATAGTCACCGAACGGATCAGCGAGGAGAACCAGCGGGGTTTCTACCGCCGCTGGACCGACATGATGGACGCCAAAAGCTGGGACGACCTTCTTCCCACGGGCAATGCCCGGTCAAATGGGAACGGTCGCACTAAATAGGCCTAGACCACAGGAACCCCACGAAACTTATCCACACCTAGTCATTCAACTATCAGGAGAGAACGATATGGCCGCTGTAACACAACTGGGATACGTAGGGCTCGGAGTGAGCAATATGGAGGAGTGGGAACATTTCGCCACGGACATCTTAGGACTGGAGAGCAACGGCATCGATGCAGACGGTAACCTGTCGCTGCGCATGGACGAATACAGTCACCGCTTCATCATCCAGCCCACGGGCAAGGATGACCTTGAATTTGTCGGCTGGCAGGTGACCGACGAGCCTGCGTTACGGGAGATGGCCGATCAACTGCGCGCGGCCGGCATCGAGGTCACGGACGGCACCGACGATGAGCACAAGTCCCGCCGCGTGGAGGGCCTGATCAAGTTCGACGACCCGGAAGGCACCCCCACCGAGATATTCTACGGCCCGCCAATCAGCTTCAACCGGCCTTTCAACTCGCCTCGCGCAGTTGGGTTTGTGACCTCCGAGCAGGGGCTGGGACACGTGGTTCTCCACGTTGAAGACCTGGACCGCACGGTAAATTTCTACCGTGACGTTCTCGGCATGAAGATCAGCGATTTCATAAGAAACCTGGCCTTCTTCCACTGCAATCCGCGGCACCATTCCCTGGCTTTGATCGAGTCCAAGGCGCCCAAGAGGCTGAACCATTTCATGCTCCAGACCGAGTCCATGAACGACGTTGGGGCCACCTATGACATGGTTTTGGACGGCGAGATACCGCTGACACGCGGTCTCGGCCGCCACACCAACGACCACATGACGTCGTTCTACATGAAGACCCCCTCAGGCTTTGACGTAGAGTACGGCTGGGGAGCCCGCACCGTGGACGACACCACCTGGCAGGTTGTGCGTCACGAAAAGGGCAGCATCTGGGGCCACCGCCCCGCAGCCTCCGTTGGCGTCAAATAGGCCAGGAGCTAACCTAGATGCAACTTGGTTATATCGGCACTGGCATCATGGGGAACCCCATGGCCAAGGCCCTCATTGATGCGGGACACACGGTCACCGTTTATGACGTGCGCCGTGAGTCGACCACCAACCTCTGCGAGATGGGCGCCAACTGGGCCGATACCCCCAGAGAACTATCTGAGGCCAGCGAGGTGGTATTCACCTCGCTGCCCGGCCCGGTGGAGGCCGAACAGGTGCTCACCAACCCCGAAACCGGCATCCTGGCCGGGCTGAAGGCCGGGGACGCCTGGATCGACACCACCACCAACTCCCCCACGGTGATCCACAAGTTGGCTGACATCTGCAAACAACGCGGGATCGACATGCTGGACTGCCCGGTCAGCGGCCGCATCCCCAACATGACGATGATGGTCGGCGGCAACCCTGCGGTGTTCGAGAAGTACCGGGCCGTGCTCGAGACCATGGGTAAAGACGTGATCTATGTGGGTGAGACCGCCGCCGGCTGTACCGCCAAGCTGGTCACCCAATACCTTGGGTACTCCAACTTCATCGCCGGCATCGAGGGCATGCTCATCGGAGCCAAGGCCGGCCTGGACATGGATATCCTGGCGAAACTGATACCCATCAGTGCCTCGGCCAGCGGCGTCATGGAGCGCTCCATGGGCGCGGTGCTGGATGGCTCATTCGCCTCCAACGGGACATTGGACATAGTGGCCAAGGACCTGCACCTGGCCTGCCAACTCGCCCGCGACGTGCAGGCGCCGTCCCGTATCGGAGACATAGTGGACGACGTGCTGCAGCGTGCTCAGGCTCAAGGCCTGGGCAAAGAAGGGTACCCGGTGGTGGCACGGATACTGGAACAGATGGCCAGCGCCGAAGTCCGCTCCAAGGCCAACAACACGCCGAGCAAATAGCTTTTACGATCTCTTCTCCCCATATCAAGGAGGCTACCCAACATGGCAACCGCCCGAAAGTCAGACCAAACCAGCAGCAGCAAGAACGGCCACACGAACGGCTACGCAGGTGGACTGGTAGACCTGAACGCCGGTACCGTCAGCCGTGAAGTCTTCGTCGACCCTGATATCTACGCCCAGGAACAAGAACAGCTCTTCGCCAGGGCCTGGCTGTTCGTCGGACACGAAAGCCAGGTCAGCAAGCCCGGTGATTTCTTCGTGTCTTCGATGGGCGAGGAATCGGTGATCCTCTGCCGAGACCGCACGGGCGGGGTCCATGTCTTCTTGAACTCCTGCACCCACCGGGGCATGAAGGTCTGCCGGTACGACGAGGGCAACACACCGGTATTCAGTTGCCCCTACCACGGTTGGAGCTTCGCCACTGATGGCAAGCTGGTCGGCGTCCCGTATTTCAAAGACGCCTACCAAGAGACGCTGGATAAGTCCAAGTGGGGACTGCCCGAAGTAGCGCAGATGGTCAATTACAAAGGCAGCATCTGGGCCACCTGGGACAAGAGCGCTCCATCGTTCCAAGAATACATGGGCGGTTTCACGACCTACCTCGATTTTCTGCTGGACACCTGGGACGGCGCCGGAGGAGAGGTGGAAATCTTCGGCGGAGTGGAGAAATGGGTCATTCCGTGTAACTGGAAGTTCCCTTCGGAGAACTTCATCGGCGACCGTTATCACAACATCAGCCACCGGTCGGTGGATATGGTGGGACAGGGCCCCAGCGGAAGCGGGCGGCGCGACATGCAAGAACGCGAGGGGGCCGCGGCCCTGGACATCTCCTTCCCGGAGCGTGGCCACGGCACCATCACATTCTTGCGTCCCGATGACAGCGTGGTGCCGGCCTACCAGCAATCCAAGATTGTCGGGGAGTATTTCGCCCATTGCGAGGCCGAGCGCCGCAAGAACTATGGGCAGTGGGCACGGTTGGTGCCTGGCCCCAGCACCGTTTTCCCTAATATGTCCTACCTGCCGCGCCAGCCCCGCACCATCTCGGTCTGGCATCCCCGTGGCGCCAATAGCCACGAGGCCTGGCGCTGGTTCTTGATCGACAAGAATGCCCCGACCGAGGTCAAAGATTTCTTGCGTCACTATTACATCAGCTACTCCGGGCCGTCCGGTCTCACCGAGCAGGACGACATGGAGAATTGGAACTACGCCCACAACGCCAGCCAGGGCACCATCGCCCGGCGTCATCCGTACAACTATCAGATGGGCATGGGCTTCGAGGGCCCGCCGGTGGACACCGACGGCCTGGACATGCCTGGGCAGATCAGGAACGTGACCAAAGCCAAGGCTGCCGAACAGAACCAGCGCGGTTTCTACCAGCGGTGGTCCGAGTTCATGAACGCCCCGGACTGGGACACGCTAGCCACCTGGCGCAACGGCAACGGAAAGGCCCACTGAGCCTAACGGTCCTTCGACAGGCTCAGGATGAGCGAATATGGCGACAGGCTCAGGATGAGCGAATATGGCGACGGGCTTTAGGTAAACAAGGTAGCCGAAAGTCGCTGGCTGGACGTAAATTATGGCACGATTAATAGTTGTAATTCCGCTCATATGGCACGATTAATAGTTGCAATTCCGCTCATGGTGAGCCTGTCGAACCACGGTTTTGGAAGACCCATCAACACCGCGAAAACCACGGAGGCCCCGGCATGATGACAACAACCGAATCAGCCATCGCCCACCTGCTACTCAAAGAAGAGGTCTCTGAGTTCCTCTACAACGAGGCAGAGTTGTTGGACGATCGACAATTCGAGGATTGGCTCGATCTGATCTCTGATGACATCCGCTATTGGATGCCCATGCGCCGCAACGTGAAGTCCAACGAACTGGACCGGGAGTTCACCCGCGAGGGACAGGACATCAACTGGTTCGACGAGGGTAAAGAAACCCTGGAACGGCGGGTGATGCAGATACGCACCGGCGTCCATTGGGCGGAGGAACCCCTCTCCCGCATCCGCCACCTGATCACCAACGTCCAGTTGGTGAGCGCAACCCCGTCGGCCTCCGACGCCACCGAAGTCTTCGTGAGGTGCCGGTTCCTGGTCTACCGAAACCGGGTGCAAACGGAGACCGATTTCCTCATTGGCAAGCGGGAAGACACCCTCAGGAAAGAGAACGGGGCCTGGAAGATAGCCGAGCGCAAGATCACCCTCGATCAGAACGTACTACTGGCGAAGAACCTGACCTTCTTTTTCTAGAAGGCAATCATTTTGACGCCAACCCCGTAGGGGCGGGTTTCCAACCCGCCCGCTCTCAACTGCGCCCACGCCCAATATGGTTTGCTCCCTAAAACTACCCCGAGGCCCGTTTCGTTTCGACAAGCGCCGTAGCGAAGAAAAGGGGCAGGTTAGAAACCTGCCCCTACGTTTGTCTGGCCTAATTTCGGATCAGTTGAGGTATTTTCCGAATACTCTCTGACCATTCTTATAGGCGAAATCTTCCTGGATCTCCTCAGGGAGTAGCCCGATGAACCGCCGGGCAAAATCTATGATGACGTCATTGCCGGCGTCCTCAAAGTGCCAACCCGCCAGGAAATCGGTGCCGAACATCAGCCGGCCCGGATGGTCGATCACCTCTTTGCTGTACTCGGAATAGACGTGCTCGGCCAGCTGCTGCCGACCCACTCCGTCGACCAATATCGCCAACGCTTCTCCGCTTTCAGAATCCATTCCGATGGAGCCGCCGTTATCGATCGCCAGGTCATGAAGCAATGGCCCAGCGTCTATGGTGTAAAAGAGGTTGTCCCCTCCATAGGTATCCAGCAGCTCCAGGATCGCAGCCCGCTCATCCGGGCCGCTGCCGTGAAAATCCTTGAGGCCGTGGAACAAGAAGGTGATCTCAGGATATTGGGACATCACCGCAGCCCAATCTTTTGCGGTTTGGGTCGCGCTGGCGTGGGCCATCATGACTCCACCTGATTCCGCAACCAACGGATAGACTTCGTCCAATTGGGAGTCCCCTGGGTTGATCTTCTGCAGTTTGTCGATGTAGAAAGCTATCTCGCCAAAGCCGTCAAAGGGGCCGCTGGGCGGATACCATTCCTCCAAAAGGCTCTTGGTATAGGTACCATCGGCGAATCCCAGAAATCCGAAGCTGAAACCAAGATCCATCGGGGGAGGCATCATCAGATTGGCCAACCTGTGGTCCACCTCGCCGATGCTCTTGTTCAATAGATCGGTCTCTGACTGCCGGCCAAAGAGCGGCGGCAACCAAAATGCGACGCCGCCCACCATGTAATGCCGGTCCATCATCCGCAACACGTCGGAAGTGGTGTAGGGGTCGTCGAATATTGACACTGTTACACCTGTCATGTGCATGTGGGCGTCGAAAAGAGGCCCGTCATACCACGGAACGCCCTCAGGGCTCACTAGGGCCGTTTGCTCTAACACCACTGGCCTAGCCGGTGCTGGGGCAGGGTCGGTGCCATCACTAGCCGCGCCAGTGGTCGACTGGGTTTGTTCCCCATCGGAACATGAGAGCAAGACTTCTATCTCGTCTGAAGTCGGTTCATGGCTCATCATGCCCATCATCCCAGACATGCCTAAAGCTCCACTGATGCAAGTCATCAATTCTGGAGAGCCCATCACAATTTGCATGATTTCGGCCATGTCCATGTTCTTCAGGTCTTCCAGGGAGCCGTCCAAGCTAGGCAGAGCTATCTCTGCAGCCGAAGTAGGTTCAGGCATTGTAGTGGGCTTGGGAGCTGAGATGGGTTCGGCGGTCGGTCCGGTGACATCCGCAGCCGGGGCCGGGTCCGCCGTAGCCGTTGGGTCAGGATTGCTGACCTTGGCCACCGATGCCAGATCACCACTGCCCGAGGAGCAGGCCACCAGCAATAGTGTTATTATCGCCAATACTGAAAAGATAAATTTTCGTATATACATAGGTTGATTTTAGGAATGCGTTTTCCTAGAATCCAGCCGCATCGGTAATTGGATTCCTAGGGCCGGTACCGGAAGAGGTTTTGAGATGGCCGAAGTAGTAAACCTGATAACCCTAGCCGAGGGCGCCAAGATCGCCACGACCGCTGGCGCCACTGTAGAGATCGTAGATAACCCCAAAGACGGCGTTTGGGTTTTCGGAAAATACTTGGTCTGTCCTGATGACCCGTCCCTTGTGGGCAGCGAAGATATGTTCTTCGCCCAGGACATCGTGGAAGTGCTGGGCTGATGGCGAGCACCGTTTCGGCTCAGCCCGACCGTGAGCAGCTGAGAGAGGCTTTCCAGGCAGGCTTCGATTCCATCGACGACGGCGACGGTTTCTATTTCGGGTTCCATGCTTTCTTGGAGGAACACGGCTTTGGGCTGCGGGAAGACATCCCCTGCACCTGTTCCGACAACGGAGCCCACGGCCACCAACCCGAGTGCCGGTGGGTTAAAGCCTGATCTCTAGCCTAAAAGTCAGTTGAAGAAAAAGAGGGGCCATGATGGCCCCTCTTTTTTGTGCTACCCCGCGCTTCCCATCTCGTTGATCGCCAGTATCATCTGGTTGAGCCGTCCGGGGCTCTGCTTGTTGTTGCGGAAAGATATCCTCGGCTTGGATGACAATTCGGGTTCGTCCTCTTCCTGACTCCGCGCCTCTGTCCTCTCGATCTTTCCGGATTCCAAAAGGTCGGCGAAAGACTCGTTCAACTGGGCCATATTCTCCGACGAGAGCTCTTTTTCCAGTCTGACGACGAGCCTGTCCTGGACCTGACGGGCGGAGTGGTAGGTGGAGTAGTAATGCTTGATCCAGGCCGTCGCCTCTTCCGCTGAGTGGGCGATCTTGTACAACGACAGGTCTTCCGGGGATATCAGCTTCCTGGCCAGAAGCTGGTCTCTGATAAACCGGTCCCAGGTCGTCCAATAGTCGTCTCCCGGAATCTCCATCAGCACCAATGGCATGGGCTGCGCCTTTCCCGTTTGGAGCAGGGTCAAGACCTCGAAACCTTCATCCATCGTGCCGAAGCCACCGGGGAACAGCGCGCAGGCGTCAGCTTCCATGACAAAGAATAATTTCCGGGTGAAGAAGAACCGGAACGAGATCGACTTGGGATCGTCCTGCATGACCGTGGTCGGCGTCTCGAATGGGAGAAGTATGTTCACCCCAAAGCTGTTCTCTTCCCCAGCCCCGTCGATCCCGGCCTTCATGATTCCCGATGCCGCGCCGGTGATGGCCATGAAACCCTGCTCGGTCATCAGGTGACCGAAATCGGATGCCATTTGGTAATGAGGGTCTCCCTCCGGGACACGGGCCGACCCGAAGATGGACACCTTTCTGACGCTGCGGTAGGGCTTGAACACACGGGCGGCATAGCGGAACTCGTCCATCGTCCGGCTGATTACCTTCAGGTCCAAGATATCCAATTCGTCTTTCTTAGTCTTCAGGGCGTTCAGCAAGATCTCGCGGTATAACCACTGCCGCAGGTCCCTACCTTCGAACTCCGTTACAGCTTTGGCTTCACGCAGGATTTCTTCATTGGTGTCTAGTATCATCGCAACCTTATGCTTCACCCAAGTCGTGTTGGGTCTATCGTCTTCAATCAATCATATCAATGCCGCGAACATCGGCATAACCGATTTGATTCGAGATAGGCAGCGAAGGATTCCAATCACAGAGAAGTAGCCGGGGACGAAAATCAATCCAACGTAGGCGCGGGTTTTTAACCCGCCCGGGAATGCCTACGCGTCATTCCTGCGAAGGCAGGAATCCAGGCAAACACGCCTGGCGGTCATTGGATGGCTTGTTAAGAGCGGACGCCCTCACCTCCGACTACGTCGAGAGTCTCGATTTTATCGGACCTAACCTTCTCCCATGACTGGGAGAGGGAATTGTTACCTTGACCCGAGACTAGACGTGCACCAGAGATTACCCTTTAAACAGATCGAGGGCGTTCTGGCGAGTGATGCGGTCCTGGTCGACCTGGTCCAAGCCGATGTGGGCCACGGCGTCCATCAGGCCGCCGCTCATGGCCGCCCAGACCCAGTCTGAGCCCAGGAGTATGTGCTCTGGCCCCGCCAGGTCCAGCAGCAGTTTCAGCGAGCGTGGGTTGATGGTGACGGTGTCGTAGTAGAGCATGGACATGTAATCTTCCGGCCCGTCTTTTTTCAGGTCGGTCACTTTTTCCATACCCCGCCGGTAGGCCACGTCCACCCGGCCGATCAGATAGGGCAGCGAGCCGCCGCCGTGGCAGAGCATCAGCTTTAGCTTGGGATGCCGGTCCAGCAGCCCTGAGTGAATCAGCTTGGCGGCCAGAATAGTCGTGTCCAAGGTCCGGCCCATGCTGAAGGCCATGTAGCTCGGCCCCACCTGCGGCCATTTGCTGTGGGACGCCCCATGCAGCATCACCGGCACGTCCAACGCCTCTGCAGCGGCCCAGAAGGGTTCCAGACCGGGGTCGGCCACGTCTACGTCAGCCGGGTCGCTGGGCAGCATGACGCCGAGCATTCCCAGCGTTTTCACGGCGTACTCCAGCTCCTTGGCTGCCCGTTCGCCGTCCTGCATCGGCACAGCGGCAATGGTCCGAAAGGCCGCTCCGCTGTCCTTGGCGGTCTGCACCATATGCTCGTTCAGCAACCGCACCCAGTCGGCCTCTTTGTCGGGGGCCATGGTGTAACCCTGGATATCCAGCCAGGCGGCCATATACTGGGAGCCCACGCCGTTCTCCCGCATCCAGTCAGACCGGGCCACAGTATCGGACAGGCTGCCCCCCGCCGCCCGAAGAGTCGGTAGACCGGGAAAGGTCAGGGCGTAACCGGAGTCGGTCTCTTCGACTTCTACACCGAACGCTTTGGACGACTTCTGAGCTTCTTTCAGGAAGCTGGTGGGCGCTATATGGGCGTGGACGTCGATGAATCCCTGAGGTGTTTCCTGGGCCATGGCTCCTCCAATCTTGCTGATGCGCGGACTGGTTCTGCCAGGCTGGTTTCAAATCCTGGTTTCGAATCAGTGTTGAGTGCCTGAGGATATATTCGGGTGACACCGCCGTCAAGGTTTCGAATAATCTGTATAATTAGCGAAAATTTCCCCGTGCTAGAACTCCAGCCGTAAAAGGTAACGATAGAGAGGAACCCCGATGCCCCAGCGTAAAGACGGCGGAGACGCCATCCTGGAAGCCCTTCGCAAGCTCGACGTCGACTACATCATCTCCTCACCAGGCTCCGAGTGGCCTTCGGTGTGGGAGGCATTGGCCAGGCAGGCCATCAATGAAGAACCCGGCCCCAAATACATCAACACCTGGCACGAGACCCTCGCCGTGGCCATGGCCCAGGGCTACACGCGTATGACCGGCCGAATGCAGGCGGTTTTGCTCCACGCCGGTGTTGGCGTGCTCCAGGGCTCGATGGGCATCCACGGCGCGTTCCAGGGCGAGATTCCCATGTTGGTGGCTTCGGGAGAGACCTCCACCTACGGCGAGGCTGACGGCTTCGACCCCGGCCCCCAGTGGCTGCGCAACCTGAGCATCGTGGGCGGCCCCAACCGGCTGGTCGAATCCATAACCAAATGGAGCAGCCGGGTAACCAGCGCCGAGGTCATCTACGAGACCTTCAGCCGGGCCGGAGAGATGGCCCAGCGCACCCCCAAAGGCCCGACATTCCTGAACGTCCCCATGGAAACGATGCTGGAAGAATGGACGCCGCCCACCAAGTTCAAGAACAAGCCGGTGGCCCCAAAGACCCGGCCCGAGTCCTCGGACGTTGAGGCGATCGCCGACCTGTTGATCCAGAGTAAGAGCCCGGTCATCTTAGCCGACTCCTCCGGAAAGAGCCTGGAGGGCTTCAAGGCCCTGGTCGACCTGGCCGATAGTATGAACATACCGGTCTTCGAGTCGGAAGGCCCCGGATACTCCAACTTCCCCACCGACCACCCGCTGCATAACGGCTTTGACCTGAAGACTAGATACGGCGACTTCGACCTGTTCCTGGTGGTCGGCTGCCGCGCCCCCTGGTATCCGGCCAGCGCCAGCCCTGAGAACGGCACGGTGGTGATCATCGACGAGAACCCGATCAAGGAGTTCATGGTCTACCAGGACCTGGGCGCCGATTACTATCTGGAGGGCGACATCGCTCTGTCGCTAGACCTGCTGACTGAAGCTTTCCAGGCCAGAGGTGGCAAGGCTAAAGCCTACGCCGGGAACGGGGACGTCTGGGAAAAGTACCGGGCCTTAAGCGACGCAACGGCCAACTCCAGTCCAATCGACCCTGGCGTTCTCTGCAAAGCGCTGAGCGAAAGCATGCCCGCGGACACGATCTATATCGACGAGACCATCCTGCACCGCCCTCAGATACTGCGCCGTATCGAGCGGAGCAACCCCCAGAGTTATCTGCGACCCATTGGCGGACTTGGACAGGGACTGGGCACGGCCTTGGGCGTAAAACTGGCCTCTCCTGACCGTCCGGTGGTGGCGCTCATGGGCGACGGTGCGTTCCTCTACAACCCCATCACCCAGGCATTGGGTGTGGCCCGGGAGAGTAATCTGCCGATCATGATCGTGGTCTTCAACAACACCAGTTATGCGGCCATGAAGCGGCTACACCTGTCCTTCTACCCCGACGGCGACGCCGCCAAGTCGGGCATCTTCCACGGGGTGGACATCCCTGGCCCTGACTACCAGGACCTGGCCTCGCCATTCGGCGGTCACGGCGAGCGGGTGGAAGACCCCAAGCGCCTGGCCGGAGCCATCAAAGACGCCCAGGCCGCAGTGGCCGAGGGCCGGGTGGCGATACTGGACGTGGCATTGTCCGGGTAGGAAGCAGGCTAAAACCGCGAAAGACTGAAGGGTTCCAGCGGCGCTGAGTTCCCATCCAGCAGATATTGAGCCATCAACTCGGCAGTGGCGGGGCTAAGCATGATGCCTACCGAGTCATGTCCTGCCGCGATGCTGAGTCCCTCGACATCCGGCACCGGACCCAAGACCGGCATGCCATCTGGCGTGGCCGGTCTAACCCCGGCCCGGCCAGACACGAATTCGGCATCTGCTAGGCTGGGAAAGCTCAAGGCCGCCTTGGCGATCAGATGACTGACGCCACCAGCGGTTACCACTTCGTCGAACTGGCCTTCAATCCGAGTTGCAGCCACCAGCACGTTTCCGTCCATTCTGGGCACAACGTAGACCTCGGAGTTTCGGACGGGCGAGCGGGGCAGGAAACCGGGCCTGCGAAGCAAGATTCTCTCTCCCTTGACCGGTCTCACCGGAACCTCCGGCGCCCCCTGCTGCTGTAGCCATCTGGCAGGAAGTCCGCTCCACGGCCCCGCAGCCAGAACCACTTGCGGCGCATCGATGCTGCCCCACGACGTGACCACGCCAGTTACCCGCTTCCCTTCTGTTTGAAGGCTAAGGACTTCGACTCCTTGGTGAAACTGAGCGCCCAACCGGCTGGCGGCTTGGACCAAAGAGTCCGTCAACCGCTGACCACGAACATATCCCTCTTTGGGAGAAAAAATACCGCCCAAGACCGCAGTGTTGACTTCCGGCTCCCGTTGGAGGACCTCTGCTTGGTCCAACCAGGCAACTCCAAACCCCAGTTCGCTCTGCCAAACCAGGTTCCGTTGCAGTTCAGCAGCCTCTTCGTCCGTGAAGGCCAACTTGAACACCCCGGTCTGGCGAAATTCAGGGTCGACTCCCGCCTCTGACAGTTCCGTCGCCAACGACGGGAAGAGTTCCAGGCTGCGCATGCCCAAGCGCCACATTGGCTCAACATCCGGGTCCACATGCCACAGCGGAGAGATGACCCCCGCAGTCGCGCCAGAGGCCCCGGCTGCGAAACGTGTGCGCTCCAAAACCACCACGCGCACCTGCTGCTTGGCCAGTTGATGGGCGATGGAGCAACCGGTCACACCGCCACCGATTATCACGACATCGGCAGATTTTTCTAGCATCAGTTACCCCGCCATGTCCGCATCGATCAGGCCGGCGATCTGAACATTGGCGTCTCCGCCCAGGGTTTTGAGCTTTTCCGATACCCGCTCACGGCGAACATCTGATTGGTTCTGGTTCAGCTTCCATTTTCCCTGGATTGACGTTATTTCGATCTGGAAGGCTACGATTCGCTTGAACATCTGGTCGGCATACTCGGTGTTCGGTTCCAGTTCCCACGGATTGGGTTGGGACGCCTCGTGTTGGTTGGTGAGCCGGACAACAGCTTCTTCCAATTCGGCACGGTCTTCGCGGGCCTTGAATATGCCAGTGGCGTGGACCGCCACGTAGTCCCAGGTGGGCACCGATTCATCTTCCTGGTACCAGGTCGGGGAAACGTAGGTGTGAGGGCCGGAGAAGACCACCATCACCTGCTGACCGTCGGCGTACCGCCACTGATCGTTGGCCTTGGCCATGTGCCCGATTATCAACCCCTGCTCTCCACCCTTTTCATCTATGACGAAGGGCAGATGGCTGGCCATCGGCTCGTCGCCGGTGTGAGAGAACAAGATTCCAAAGCTGTTGTTCTTCATGAAATCGAACAATTTGGTCTTATCGTTTACTTCGTAAAATTTGGGTAGGTACATGGCGTTCCTCGGCGAATGTCTAGGACGTATCAAAAGCATTTTACTACTCAAGCGGCCATGCTCCAAAGTTGCCACTCACCCACGCCTCTGGTACGCTTCCCGAACCTGGACACGGGAGCGAGCCTCTTGACTCAAAATGCCAATATATCCGCCGATCTTTATGTCACGTGCGTCATCGACCAGTTGTACCCGGAGGTCGGTGTTAGCGTGGTCAAAGTGCTGCGGCGGCTGGGCGTCACCGTTGGCTTTCCCAAGGAACAGACCTGCTGCGGCCAACCGGTCTACAACTCCGGGTTTAGCAAAGATGCCCGTACCCTGGCCAAACGGGTACTACAGCAGTTTCGAGATAGCGAATACGTGGTGGTTCCGTCTGGTTCCTGCGCCGCCACCCTCCGCGTCTTCTACTTGGAGCTGTTCGCCGAAGACCCTGACCTTCTGGTCCAGGCCAAAGCGCTGTCGGCCAAGACCTATGAGTTCTCCGAGTTTCTTGTAAATGTCCTTAAGGTGGAGGACGCATCTGCTTGCGGCGCGACCCACCAGGGCACAGTCACGTACCACCCAAGTTGCCACCTGATGCGTGAGTTGGGCGTTAAGTCCGAGCCCAAGAAATTGCTGAGCACTGTCCCCGGGTTGGAAGAAAAAGAACTCGCGGGGGCCGAGATCTGCTGCGGCTTTGGCGGCACTTTCTCCGTGAAATTCCCCCATATCTCCGAGGGCATGGTCGCCGACAAAATCGCCAACGTGCAGGCCAGCGGCGCCGACACCCTGGTGGCCTGCGACATGAGTTGCCTGATGAACATGGCAGGGGCACTTAACCGGCAAGGGTCCGACATCAAGGTCCGGCACCTGGCCCAGATTTTAGACTCCGAATCAGATTAGGAAACGAACCCCTTGCCTGAGATAAAGACACAGGATTTCTCCGCTGCGTCCATCGCGGCCATCAATGACCCCAAACTACGCCGTGCCCTGGACCGCGTAGCCTCAGGATTCGAGGTGGCCCGCCTCGACCGCGTCGCAGAAGCAACCCCCGAAGTCTGGGAAGACTGGCGGCAGCAAGCAAGAGACATCAAAGAGCACACCATCGAGCACTTGGACTACTACCTCGACCTGCTCTACACCAACGTCACCGCCGCCGGCGGCCACCTCCATTTCGCCAAAGATGCCGATCAGGCCAATGAGATCGTGGCCCATATCGCCCAGACCCGAGGCGTAAAGGTTGCCACCAAGAGCAAGAGCATGGTGTCCGAGGAACTGGGCCTGAATCCCGTCCTGGAAGCCGTGGGCGTGGAGGTCTGGGAGACTGATCTAGGCGAATACATCATCCAGCTGGCCGAGGAAACGCCCTCCCATCTGGTCGCTCCCGCGCTCCACAAGTCTAAAGAGGACGTGGCCGAACTCTTCTCCGAGAAGCTCGGCATACCCTACGATGAAGACATCTACCACATGGCCGCTACCGCCCGCGAGGTACTGAGAGACAAGTTCATGGAGGCTGACCTGGGCATCAGCGGCGCCAACTTCATAGTGGCCGAGACCGGAACCCTGGTGATCATCACCAACGAGGGCAACGGCCGTCTTTCCACCTCCGCCCCGCGCATACACATCGGTATCACCGGCATGGAAAAGGTCATCCCGTCCATGCAGGACCTGTCCATCTTTCTGCGGTTGCTGCCTCAGTCAGCCACCGGCCAACGGATCACCAGCTATGTGAGTATGATCACCGGCCCCCGCCGTTCCGACGACGAGGACGGGCCAGAGGAATTCCACCTTGTGTTGGTGGACAACGGCCGCTCCAACATGCTGGCAGACCCGGCGCTGCGGGAGGCGTTGTACTGCATCCGCTGCGGCGCCTGCTTGAACATCTGTCCCATCTACGCCCGCGTCGGCGGCCACGCCTATGGTTGGGTCTATCCCGGCCCCATCGGCGCAGTGGTAACGCCCATGCTGGTCGGCCTAAAACGGGCCAAAGAACTGCCCCAGGCCTCCAGTCTCTGCGGTGCCTGCAGGGAGGTCTGTCCCATCAAGATAGACATCCCCAGGATGCTCCTAGACTTACGAAAGAAAACGGCGGAGAGTCCCGACAAAAACCTACGCTCCGCGCCCAGGATCGAACGGGTCCTGGCCAGTCTTTACGTCCGGTTGATGAGCGGGCCAAAGCTGCTCGGTATGGCGATACGGTTCGGACGGTTACTGCAGAAAACGGAGCGGATCATTCCTTTCTTCTCTCCGATGACCAAAGACGGTAAGTGGATCAGAAAGGCGCCTCTGCCCCTTCTGTCCCGGTGGACCCGGTCCAGGGACTTGCCGACCCTGCCCAAGCAGACCTTCCATGACATCTGGAACAAGGAGCTGTCCCGTGACGACTCCTGATTCCCTAGACTCGCTGGGCACGCCCAAGGCAGAGTTCTTGGCTATGGTGCGACAGGCCCTCGGCCGCGAAGACATCCCTCCGGCCGAACTCTATCCGCGCCTGACCGACACCGTGGCCGAACTGGAAGACCAGGCCACGCAGATACGCCAGCGGTTGGAAGAAAGCCTGCCTGCTCTCCTGGACAAACTGGCCGATATGGCCGCCAAGGGAGGCTGGAACGTCCACCGCGCCACAGGAACTGAGGACGCAGTCGGCTACATAGAATCCATCGTCCGCGACTCCGGAACGGCCAACGTGGTGCGTTCCGCCCAGGATGTCTTTGACCAGGTCCCGGTGGACTCGGCCCTAACCAACCTCGGCGCCAAGGTAACCGTGGTGCTCCGCGACGATGAGACTCCCCGTGAAGTCCTGCGCGAAGAGATCAGGCAATCAGGCGTTGGCATCACTGGCGCAGACTACGCATTGGCCGGGACCGGGTCTTTGATCATTTTGCCGCGCAAGGGCCTGAGCCGTTTGGTGTCGCTGGTGCCGCCGGTGCACATCGCATTGGTGCGCGCCCAAGACCTGCTGGAAACCATGGATGACCTGTTTTTGCTGCGACGGCTGGAGTATCATCAGCGGGGCGGCGAGATGGGCAGTTATCTGAACTTCATCACTGGACCCAGCCGAACCGCCGACATCGAGATGACCATCGTCGAGGGCGTCCACGGGCCCAAAGAAGTCCATATGGTCATCCTGGGCTAATTATCTAGGCGTCAGAAACTATCAGGTGGGGGAGCCCCCATCTCCGACTACGTCGAGAGTCTCGACTTCGTCGGACCTCACCTTCCCCCTTGCGAGGGGGCATTCCTTCAAGCGCCCGCCAACTTGAGTTCTTAACTAGCCACCACGAGGACACCAAAAATGCCGATGCGCGTTGGGTTTAGCGAGTTCCGCAAGCAGATGCTGGAGCGGGACCTGCAGGCCATAGAAGAAATGATTCCCATACTGGGTGTGGAGAAAGTCATACTCGTTGGCGATATGGCGGCCGGGGACTACAAACCCGACACCAAGATCGAGTTGGTCATCGTACACGACACAGAATATTCCTTCGGACGGCGCGCCGATTTCTTCTCGTACCATCTGCCGAGCTCGGTGGAAATAGACACCCTGGTCTACACCCCGGCAGAATTCGAGGACATGAAAGAGAAGCTACCCGCGCTGGGCAAGGCCTGCCGCGAGGGACGGGAGATATTTAACAATGCCTGATTATCTGGCGGAGGGCGCACGCTGGTTGCGCCAAGCCGAACAAGACCTGGAAGACGCCAAGTTCCTCAAAGAAGGCGGCCGGCATAACCTGGCCTGCTTCATGGGGCAGCAGGCTGCGGAAAAGGCCATCAAAGCCTATCTCTACCACAAGCGAGTGGAAGACGTCTGGGGTCACTCACTCCTGGACCTATGTGAGGACGCCAAGCTCTTCGACATGATGTTCGACACCGTCAAGTCGGAAGCCCGGCAGTTGGACAAATACCACTACATCACCCGGTACCCGGAGTTCCTGCCCAACGGCACCTGCTCTGAGGCTTTTGACGAGATCGATTCAGAGCGGTCGATCGAGCTATCTTCCCAGGTGGTGGGGTTCACCAAACAGCGAATAGTCTAAATGGAGTCCAAGCCCGAGTCTCTTCTACCCGAGCAGTTCGGCCCGCTTCAGGGCGTGCGGATACTGTCCACCGGCACCATCATCGCCCAGCCTTTTGCCGCCGCTTTGGCTGCGGAGATGGGGGCCGAAGTGATTCAGATAGAACAGCCAGAGGTCGGCGACATCACCCGCAATATTGGCTTCAAGGTGGAGGGCATCGACGGGTCATCAACCAGCACACTCTGGGCCCAAGACCGGCGCAACACCTTTTACACCACCATGAATCTCGCGGCGCCTGAAGGCAGGGAATTATTCCTCCGCCTGATCGCCGGCGTCGATATCTGGATGGAAAGCTCCAAGGCCGGCACTTACGCCAAATTCGGACTGGACGACGCCACGGTCCTGGCTGCGAATCCCTCCATCGTCATCACCCACGTATCCGGCTACGGCCAGACCGGTCATCCCGACTATCTCAAACGGGCCTCCTACGACCCCATCGGCCAAGCCTTTGGCGGAACCATGAATTTAACCGGGTCACCCGACCCGGAACCACCGATGGTAGCCCGTCCCTTGGCCGGAGATTACGTGACAGCCCAGATGTGCCTTTGGTCTTCACTGGCAGCCTACATCCATACTCAGCGCACCGGGCAAGGCCAGGTTATAGACCTGGCACAATTCGAGGCAGTCCATAAGATGATGTCGGCCTCTATGTTGGAGTACTTCGAGAACGACGTGATGCGAGAACGTAGCGGCAACCAGACCAGGCGAAGCCAGCCCTTTGGCGCCTACCAAGCCAAAGATGGCTGGGTAGTTATCGCGTCTGTCGGTTCGGTTTTTAACCGCGTTTGTACAGCCCTGGGCTTGGACAACACCGATGGGAGATGGAACGAGGCCGGCACCGATGTCGAATCGATTCCGGGGATCGAATTTGAGGCCATCCTGCAGGGTTGGCTGGAAGACCGCACCGTGAGTGAGGTCGTGGAAGCTATGAACGCCGCGCAGGTTGGATGCAGCGCGGTGATGACCCCCAAAGACATTGCTGAAGACCCCCATTACAAGGCCAGGCAAGTTCATACCGAATGGGAAGACCTGCAACTCGGCAAAACGATTAAGGGGATCGGCATTGTCCCGAAATTCTCTGAAACGCCGGGAAAGATCTGGCGGGGGTCTACTCCCCTCGGGCATGACAACGACCTGATCTACCAGCATTATCTCGGCTTGGATAAACCCGAATTGGACCGGTTGCGGGAGCAGGGGATAATCTAACCGGCATTAAGCCTTAGGCTTGTGGGTTGGTCAGAAACAAACGCACAGCCCGTTCCGCCGTGCCCTGCAGCATATCTCCGGTGCGGCCTAACGCCTCCTGGAAACTCATGGCCCCGTCTGAGATGCACAATATCGACGCCACGCCGTGGTCGTACAGTTCTTCGTGCCCTTCACCCAGACTGCCTGCCAGTAACACCGTTGGAACTCCATGTGCATTAGCATGCCGCGCCACGCCCACCGGGGCTTTATCGAACACTGTGGAGCGGTCAGCCCGTCCCTCGCCCGTAATCACCAGGTCAGCCCCGGCCAGATGGCGGTCAAAGTCCAACACCTGACAGACCATGTCGATGCCCGATTGCAGCTTGGCCCCGGCGAAGGCGATCAAGCCTGCGCCCAGTCCCCCGGCAGCGCCAGCCCCTGGTATATCCAGAACATCATGCCCCGTGTCCCGGAGCACCACCTTCGCGAAGTTGCGCAGGGCGGCGTCCAGTTCGGCGACTACCTCTTTCAACGCGCCTTTTTGCGGGCCAAAGATCGCCGACGCTCCAGTAGGTCCGCAGAGAGGATTGGTCACGTCCGTGGCGCCGATTATCTCGACATCCGCGACGCTCGGCAGCAGACCTGATACATCGACCCGGTCCAAACGCGCCAGAGCGGCTCCTCCGGTGGGCAGGGCGTTGCCGGCTGAGTCCAAGAACCTGACCCCAAGCGCGGTCGCCATTCCTGCCCCAGCGTCGTTGGTGGCGCTACCACCCAGGCCGACGATCACGCGGTTGAAACCCTTTTCTATCGCCTCTTTCAATACCTGCCCAGTGCCCAGGGTGGTGGTCGTCTTGGGGTTGCGCCTGCGTGGCGGCACCATGGCCAGCCCCGAGGCTCGCGCCATCTCGATCACGGCGGTGCGGCCGTCGCCCATCACGCCCCATTGGGCCTCCACCTGTTGGTTGATGGGGCCGGTCACCATGGTCGTGAATATCTCTCCGCCAGTGGCGTCCACCAGTGCGTGCAGCGTCCCATCGCCGCCGTCGGCCACCGGCAGCAAGACAGTCTCGGCATCCGGTGCGGCGGCCAAGACCCCGCGGGCGATGGCCTTAGCGGCCTCCAGGCCGGATATCCCGCCTTTGAATCCCTGGGGGGCGATGATTATCTTCATATGAGTATCAGTTGGCCGTAAACTTGGGACTGTGATCGAGTCTGGTCTAGGAGTGTTCCAAGGCCCGGCCATTATACACTCCGATATACCCAACCCAGGCGGCCTTTGTTACAATCAAAACCGTCCGCAAAACCGTCCGCAAAACCGTCCGCAAAACCGCCCGCAAAACCGCCCGCAGAACCGCTCGTAAAGCTGACACTCCGAGCCTGAGTCATAACCCGAACGGTACACGAAACGATTGGAGATTACCCCATGCCCTCGAAAGAGGACTTAAAGCGCCGTGCGGCAGAGATCATCGACTCCAAGGCCGATGAACTGACCGCCATAGCCAAAACTATCCTCCAGAACCCGGAACCCGGATTCCGTGAGCTCAAGACCGCCAAGCTGGTTGCCGAGCAGTTCGCTGCCCTGGGCATGCAGCCCAGAAGCGGGCTGGCCGTGACTGGCGTGCGGGCCGACGCATCGGGGACTTCCGCAGGCCCCACATTGGCGATCCTGGGGGAATTAGACTCCCTGATCGTGAGCGACCACCCCCACGCCGACCCTGACACCAACGCCGCCCATGCCTGCGGCCACCACTGCCAGATAGCCATGATGCTGGGCGCAGCCACCGCGCTGACCAACTCCGGCGTTCTGGATTTCTTGGCCGGACGTATCGCCTTCATGGCGGTGCCGGCGGAAGAATACATCGAGATCGAATTCCGGGACGGCCTACGGCGCGACGGCAAGATCGAGTTCCTGGGCGGCAAGCCCGAAATGGTCCGCCTGGGCGAGTTTGACGATGTCCACCTGGCCATGATGCTGCACACCACCAGCAACCCCGCCGAGAAGTCGATGTGCATCAGCAACACCAACAATGGCACGCTTGCCAAGCGGATCCAATTCATTGGCCGGGCCGCCCACGCCGGTGGCGCACCCCATCTGGGCATCAACGCCCTGAACGCCGCCATGATGGCGATGACCGCCATCAACTTCAACCGTGAGACCTTCCGCGACGAGGACAGCATCCGCGTCCATCCCATCATCACCAAGGGCGGAGAGGCTGTGAGCGCCGTGCCCGCCGATGTACGGATGGAGACCTTCGTCCGTGGCCGTACACTGGAAGCCATCATGGACGCCAACGCCAAGGTCGACCGGGCGCTGAGGGCCGGGGCGATGGCCGTGGGCGCGGAGGTCAAGATACAGACCATCCCCGGATACATGCCCCTACAACAGAATAAAGGCATGGCAGAGATATTCAGGGCCAACGCCTCCGAACTGGTCGGCGAAGAGAACGTTGGCTACGTGGACCACCGGGGCGACTCCACCGACATGGGCGACATCAGCCACTTGATGCCGGTCATCCACCCCTACGTTGGCGGCGCAACTGGCCTCGGCCACGGCGCTACCTATGTGATCGAGGATTACGGCCTGGCAGTGATCAAGGGTGCCAAAGCCCTCGCTTATACCGCCATCGACCTGCTGGCTGACGACGCTTCCCAAGGCAATAGCATCGCCGGAGGCCAACGCGCGGACATGACCATTTCCGAGTACCTAAAATTCATGCGCGATCTCGCCTCTGAAGAGACTTACAAGAGCTAAGCGCGACAAAGACATGACTACAAATAATCATTCACCCAAGGCCGCCTCGCTATGACCACACCTTCACTCTCCATCGAAGAGCTAAAAAAACGCGCCTGCGAGACCATCGAGAAGCGCAAGAAGGAGATTGTTGGCCTGGCCCAGCAGGTTCTGGCCAACCCCGAAGCCGGGTTCCGCGAGACAAAGACCGCCAAACTGGTCTCCGATAAGTTCCATGAACTGGGCATCCAACACGAAAGCGGCCTGGCCATCACCGGACTTAAAGGCAGGATCAAAGGCGGCGCAGGGTCCGGGCCGTCGGTGGCCGTGATCGGCGAGCTCGATTCCCTGGTTGTCACCGAACACCCCCATGCCGACCCTGAGACAGGGGCCGCCCACGCCTGCGGCCACCACTGCCAGATAGGCATGATGCTGGGCGCCACCATTGGTTTGCTCACGCCTGAAGTGGTATCTCAGCTATCAGGGGAGATCGTCCCATTCGCCGTGCCCGCCGAAGAATTCATCGAGGTGGAGCAGCGGCTGGAAATGCGAGACCAGGGCAAATTGGAGTTCATGGGCGGCAAACAAGAGCTGATACGCCTGGGCGAGTTTGATGACGTGGACATCGCCATTATGTGCCACACCGCCAGCGACATGGGTGAACGTAAGTTCGCCATGGGCGGCACCAGTAACGGCCATGTTGTGAAGTTCGTAAAATATACTGGCGTCGGAGCCCATGCCGGCAGCATGCCTCACCGGGGCGTCAACGCCCTGAACGCGGCCTCATTCGCCATCCAAGCCATCAACGCACTCCGGGAGACGCACAAAGCCGACGACACCGTCCGCATCCACGGAATCATGACCAGGGGCGGCGAAGCGGTCAGCGCCGTGCCGTCCGATGTAAGGCTGGAATGGCGCGTCCGGTCGTCCACTCCCAAGGTGGTGGTGGAGAACTCGGAGGCCGTGGACCGCTGCTTCCGGGCCGGGGCCTTGGCCGTGGGCGCGAAGGTGAACATCACCACCATCCCAGGCTATCTACCCATGCGGCACGACACCAAGCTGCAGGACATCTTCCGACGTACGGCGGTAGATCTGGTTGGAGAACCGGCCACGCTGGTGATGCCGACTCGCCGCAACCGGGGCGGTTCCACGGATATGGGAGACCTCAGCCACTTGATGCCCGCCTGCCACCCCTACGCGGCTGGCGCAGTGGGTCCGGGACATAGCAAGGAATACCTGATTACGGACTATGAGTCGGCGGTGATTATGCCGGCCAAGATCATGGCCATGGTGGTTATCGACCTGCTGGCCGACGGAGCAAAACGGGCTAAAGAGGTCAAGGCCAACCACCGGCCGCTCATGTCGAAGCAGGCTTACGTGAAGTTCCAGCGTGAGCGCGCAGAGATAACCGAGTTCGACGGCGCGGCCTAGGTTAGACTCCTAGTATTTGGGATTATATCCGTTCGTCCTGAGCCCGTCGAAGAACCTGCGTAGGCCTTACTTACGGTGGAAACCGGCTTAACCCCAGCGGTGGTTCGACGAACTCACCACGAACAGTCACGGCTGGCTGCACGGGGATGAGCACCTCTACGCTCAGACGCGCGGACTAAGTTAGACTCCCAGCGCGAACATGGCGGCACCCGCTACTAGAGGGATGGTCAGGTTGTCGTCGGGCGGGAGGGTTGCCAGTTCCACGACCCCCGCAACCGCCGCCCCGACCCATAGCGCCCAGTGGGGTTCGATGCCGTCCGCAGAGATTAGTACCGCCAATACGGCGGCCGCAACCACGATGAATGCCGCAGTGCCGATAGGCGACTTGCCGAATACCCTGGGTCCGGGCATATCCCGGCCAACCAACGCCGCAGCCGGATCGCCCAGTGACAGGAAGAACATCACCGGTATCGCCACGTCTTTCCCGTAGAGCACGTAGACCAGCAAGGCAGCGATGACCATATAGGTGGCCCCGGTTATGTGAGCCCCTTCGTCGTGCTTCAATAACGGGGCCAACAGCCGGGTGAAGATCGAATTCAGCCATCCGATCCGGAACCGCACCAGGTCCAACACCAGACCACCGGTAGCCACCAACGCCAATGCCCAGACCATGGCTGACTCGGAGACAAAGATGCCGGTGAGTGGGATAGAAGAACCGGCGGTGATGTGGAAGAGCCTTCGCCAGGTGGAGGGTATAGCAGCGGGAGGCACTCTTCTTTCGCCGCCAAAAACCAGCATTTCCAGAAACCAGTGCATGAACGCTCCGAACGGATTATGCCCTAGATTCTAACCTGCCAGCCCAGCGATTTACCGTCCCACAGGGGACTGGTTAAAGACAGATCAAAGATTGAGAGGGTCGCAGCATCGCCAGAGGCCAGGCGGTCAAAACCGGACGGTGATGCTGTCTCCGGCCCGCCAACGCAGGGTCTTGATCTCGGTGCCTACTGGTACTTCAAAGATCATCCAACCGTCGATGGCAGTGTCTTTGGGCAGGTTGAATGACCCTTCCAGGAATAGGATGACCATCTCCTGCTGCTTCCGGACCGAATTGGCCTCTTCCACCAGTACCTGGGCCGGTTGTGGCTCCGCTTCCCCGCCGCTGCACTGGTAGCTAAACGTCCCGGGTTGGTCAAATCTGGTGGAAACCGTTTCTCCGGGCGCCAGATCAAGCAGGTCGCCGCCCAGTCCGGTCGTCACGCCAGGGGCGAACTGGATCGCTGAGTCGGTATCTCCAATATTCAGCCACTGGACGCTTGAGCCAGCGTTTACAACGACCCGCGCGTGGTTCACGCATTCGCCGCCTTCCAAGGTCACCATGGAGTCTCCCTCGCCGCGCTCGTCGAGAAAAACGGTCTCTGAGACATCTATGGGCCGGTATTCATCCTGGAAAAAGCCCTCAAGGACGGCCGCCTGCGCATCGGCAACCACAACCGTATTCAGCGCTATGTGATTCTCCAAACGCATGCGCATCAAAAGCAGTTCGTTGCCCTCTTTCGCGGGTTGTATGCGCCACTTACGAATCACATCCGATGCGTCGATCCTCGAGTAGCGTAGCTCATCGCTACGCTCGATCTGCATTACGTTCAGCAACAATATCCGCCCTTCGTGGTATTGCCCCAACGTGGAAGAGGTGTCGCTGCATGCGGCGATCAAGAATGGCATCAGGATCAGGGTTAGGAAAAAAATCGAGCGCTTAGAAATCAATCCGGTACTCCGGGTAACAAAGGATTCCGATGTCTTGTGACGGTGTATATCGAGAAGGCTGCGCTGAAATCACGAGCCCGCAGTAGTCAAACTAGGCAATTGGCGCAGGCGCTCGACCAGGTCCACCAATACTCCCAGCAGGTATTCAATCTCTTCTTCCGTGTTATCCCGGCCTAGGGTAAGCCGCAGACTGCCACGAGCGATCTCGGCGGACTGCCCTAGGGCCAACAAGACATGGGAGGGCTCCAGTGAGCCAGAGCTACAAGCGCTACCACTGGATGCGGCTATACGCGCCATGTCCAGGCCGAGCAATATGGGCTCGCCTTCAACTCCAGTGAAAGAGAAATTGGCATTGTTGGGCAGTCTCTGGGTGGCGTGGCCGTTCAGCCGGCTGCCCGGTATCCGCTCCAGGACCGATGCGATGATGTGGTCCCTGAGGGCGGCGCACCGATTGCTGGTCTCTTCTCTGGCGGAGTTGGCAACTTCCAGGGCCAGCGACAGGCCGATGATCCCAGGTATGTTCTCCGTGCCCGAACGGCGCTCCCGCTCCTGTCCACCGCCGTGTATCAGCGGCAGATAGGGAGTGCCCCGTTTTATGTAAAGCACTCCGGTGCCCTTGGGGCCGTGGAACTTGTGCCCGGACAGGCTCAGCAGGTCGACTCCCAGTTCTGAGACGTTCAGGGAAAGGTAACCGGCGGCCTGTACGGCGTCGGTGTGGAAGACGATGGTCCGGGACAGCTCCTCAGCCCGTTTCTTGATGGACTTGGCGATGTCCGAGATGGGATTTATGGTCCCGATCTCGTTGTTGCCATACATGATCGTAACCAGGGTCGTGCGTTCGTTGATGGCGTTGTATACCGCCTCGGGCTGGACCATGCCGTCGGCGTCCACAGGGAGATAGGTCACTTCAAAGCCCTGAGACTCCAGGTACTGGCAGGCGTGCAACACCGCATGGTGCTCCACACTGGAGGTTATTATGTGGTTCCCGGTCTCGTGCAGCGCCGTAGCCACGCCGTGGATGGCGGCGTTGTCAGACTCCGTTCCGCCTCCGGTGAATACCACCTCTCTGGGACGGCAGTTGAGCACACCGGCCACCCGCTCCCGTGCCTCATCCAGGGCGTAGCGGGCTTCTTGGCCCACGGTATGGAGACTGGATGGGTTGCCGAAGCGCTCGGTGAAATAGGGAATCATGGCCTCAAGGACCTTGGGGTCCAGCGCCGTGGTGCCCGCATGGTCCAGGTAAACTGTGCCTTCAACCGTCATGTTTGTCCGTATCTACATCGGCCATCTTGGCCGCGATTGGAATGTGAAGCTATCTTAGCATAGCCAGGCTTAATGAGCGTTGAAATCGTGCTTGAGCACGCACGCCCGCCGTTGTTTGGGGAAGCTGTTCATTGTCCCTATTTGTCACGGTTACTTGGGGAAGCAGTTTCTTGCCCGTAATTGTCACGGTTACTTGGGGAAGCTATTCCTTGCCCGTAATTGTCACGGTCACTTGGAGAAGCTGTTTCTTGCCCCTATGTGTCACGGTTACTTGGGGAAGCTATTCCTTGCCATAGAAAACAAGAACATGCCGACCAGTCCTAGCCATACCCCATCCACCGGCTCTGAAAACACCGCCAGCAGCACTCCGCCCAAGGCCATTGCGCCACCCACAACCTGCCCCATGCCGGCGGCGATCTGTGTTGCCTTGTGATGATTGCCGGTGAGCCCCCATATCCCCGCCCGCAGCAGACGGCCGCCGTCCAGGGGATAGCCGGGTACCAGGTTGAATACGCCCAGACTCAGATTGGTCCACGCCAGCAGTAACAAGACCACTTCCACGGCGGAATCGCCCCGTCCCATTAGGTACCAGGCAGCTCCTAAAATCACCGCCAAAGCCAGACTGAGCAAAGGGCCGACCAGGGCCACAACAAACTCGGTTAAAGGCCGTTGGGGTTCGCGGTCCAGGCGCGATACGCCGCCAAATATGAAGAGTGTGATGCCCCGGACAGGAATGCCCTTGCTTAGCGCCATAACGCTATGGCTGAGTTCATGGGCCAGGACCGAGAGGAAAAACAGGACCACGGTGATCATCGCCACCGACCAACGTTGGGTCGATGACCAGCGCAGCCGGGGATCATCGAACTGCCCGGCGAGCAGGTAGGTCAGCAGGAGGAACACCAATATCCAACTGATGTTGACCTCGATGGGGATGCCGAAAACCCGGCCCAAGCGCAGCGATGCTCCCATTGATATTCGATCCAAAAACGTGATGCAGCCAGATTTACTCTCACGCCCACTCTGGATTCAGCATCTCACATAGGCAGCCGGGGCCGCTACTACCGTCTGGCGGCCTACTTGGCCCTCAGGCTTTGGCTGGTCTGTTGCCGCAGGCGTAGGCCGCCAGCTTGTAGACCAGTTTGGCGGCGGTGTAGGAGCAGGCGGGCGGTCCGTCAGCGGGCGCCAGTTCGCAAACGTCGAACCCCACTATGCGGCGGGACTCGGCTACCTTGCTCAGCAGAGACACCAGTTGATGCCAGGCCATCCCTCCGGGTTCCGGTGTGCCGACCGCCGGCATTAGGGCCGGGTCTAAAACGTCCAGGTCCACGCTCACGTAGACGGTATCGCTCAGGGCGTCCAGGACGCTCTCCGGGGAGTTACCCGAAGAATCGTCACGTGATTCGGGCCGCCAATACCATATTGGTATGTCGTTATCGCGGATGAAGTCATGTTCTTCTTGGCACAGGCTGCGAACCCCGGCCAACGCTATGGGGCAACACTCATAGGCGCGGCGTGCGGCGGAAGCGTGGCCAAACGGCGTACCCATGTACTCGTCACGCAGATCGGCGTGGGCGTCGAGGTACAGCACTGATAGCGAAGGGTAGGCGTCGACGTGAGCTTGGACCGAGCCAATGGTGATCGAATGTTCTCCGCCCAGCAGCCCGACTGTCTTTCCCATATCCAGATAGGTGGTCACGACGTCTTTTATGCGTTGGGTCATAGGTCCGGGGCCGGCCATGTGGGGTTCTATGGCGCCAGTGGTGTGGATCCCGATCTCTGAGACATCCAGTTCAAGCTCAAAGTCGTAATCTTCTAGGCCATAGGAGGCTGTGATCATTGCCTCAGGCCCGTCTCGAGAGCCGCTCCTGAAAGACGTTGTGCTGTCGTAAGGGACGGGAATCAGGGCAATCTTGGCGGTTTCCAAGGAGGATTGTTCCGGGGGCAAGGCGAGGAAGTTGTGCGGAATCAAAGGCAGGTTGGAGCTTGATTCGGGTCCAGGCCCGGAATCAGGCAAAATTCTGGCCCGACCCGCCAGCTTCAAGCACGGCACGCTGTTCTTTGGACTCGGCCACGCCATGACGTTCGTCCAGCCATTCGAGACCCCGGTCCAGGAGCCAGGTCTTGACCTCGGTCAGGCCAAACATCTCTTTAACATCTTCCAGGGCCCGCTCGTGATTAAAGGGCTGGCAGGAGAAGATATCGACGTTGATATAGTCCTTGCGGGGGAAGGTGTGGATACTTATATGGCTCTCGGCGATGATCACGAACCCCGAGACACCCGAGTCTTCGGATTTGGGAGCCTCGTAGCGGAGCACGTTAGGCTCGGTGATCCGAGTCATATCCAAGGATTCGGGATAGTCATACAAGAAATCCCTGACCAAGTCTTCGTCCCACATCTTGTCGATATTGCCGCCGTAACCGTCGATAACCAGGTGCATCCAACCTCCGAGTATTAACGCTATGAATAGCTTACGTAACGAATTCGCGCTCCTTGGCAAATTCAGTTGTATAGAATATCATCACTTGTGGCCCAACACAATCAGCCGACCAACGGCCTCGCTCAAGCAGGCCCAACCACGTGATATAGTTTGCAGCCCGACATGATTCAGGCCGACGGCCTGACCCACTACTACGGCCCCTACCCCGCGATTCAGGACGTCAATTTTGGCGTCAGAAAAGGCGAGATTCTCGGTTTTCTTGGCCCCAACGGCGCAGGCAAGACGACCACCATGCGCATCATCACCGGCTTCATGCCCCCAACCAGGGGCACCGTGACTCTGGACGGCTACGATGTGGTGGAACAATCGCTGCAAGCCCGCCGCCGAGTCGGCTATCTGCCAGAGACAGTTCCGTTATACACCGATATGTCGGTCAACGGCTACCTCAAATATATGGGCACCCTCCGGGGCATGTCTCCCACATTTATAAAAGCACGCTTGGGCGAAGTCATCGATGTTTGCCGTCTGGGCGACTACCGCAAGACACAGATCGGTAAACTCTCCAAGGGCTTTCGGCAAAGGGTCGGCATCGCTCAGGCCATCTTGCACGAGCCTCAGGTATTGGTCCTCGACGAGCCAACCATCGGCATCGACCCCATCCAGGTGGTTGAAACCAGGCGGTTGATCAAAGACCTGGGTAGTGACCAGACAGTGGTGCTGAGCAGCCATATCCTCCCCGAAGTGAGTATGCTGTGTGACCGGGTATTGATCATCAACGAAGGCCGTATCGTGGCTGAAGACACCCCCAAGAACCTGGCCGAAGGTCTCCAGGGAGTGGAGCGGCTCGAGGTAGAGGTCGGCGGGCCAGCGGCCGAGGTGCTGCCGGTGCTGAAGGCCATCAGGGGCGTGAACGACGTCAAACACGTCAACGATGACGGCCGCCACACCTATACCATCCAAGCCCAGGCCGGGCAGGACCTGCGAGACGTCATCTCCCAAGAGGTGATCAACCACGGCTGGAGTCTCAGGGGCCTGCAGATGGTCGGAATGAGCCTGGAAGAGATATTCCTCCGGCTGACCACTCACGAGGAGTTGTAGGTATGCGAACGGCCCAGGCAGTAGCCTGGAAAGAGATTCAGATCTACTTCAGCAGCCCAACCGCCTACATCGTAGGACTGATTTTTCTGGCATTGACCGGGATCTTCTTCACACGGGACCTGGGCGATCCATTTCCTGAAGCGACACTGGAACCCTTCTTTGAAGGCACCATCATCATGTTCATCCTCTTAGCCCCGGCCCTGACCATGAGGCTGTTGGCGGAAGAGAGCAAGCTGGGAACCCTCGAACTGCTGCTAACATCGCCGGTCCGGGACTGGGAGATCATAATCGGAAAATACGTGGCCAGCCTGGTGTTCTTCCTGGCGTTGGTGGCCCTGTCATTCTTCTACGCCATTCTACTCTTCTGGTTCGCCAACCCTGATCCAGGCCCCATCTACGCGGGGTACCTGGGGTTCATTCTCTACGGTTCGGCGGCCCTGGCCGTGGGGCTGCTCGCGTCCACCATGACTAGCAACCAGATCGTGTCTGCCGTCGTGGCCATGGGCATCCTGCTGGCCCTGTTCTTCGCCGACCGGGCGTCCGGCTCCGTTAACGGATTGGCCGGCGAGATAATCGGCGAGATGGGTGTACGCGGGCACTTCGATGACTTCTCCCGTGGCGTAATAGACACTACGAACATCGTCTACTTCCTCAGCGTAATCGCCTTCTTCTTATTCCTGTCGATACGCACCCTGGAATCCCGAAGGTGGCGGTAGTATGACCACCCCTACTAGTAATGACCCAGGAAACGACTCGGGCGACAATATTCAGGAACAGAATCAGGAAAGCGGCCGCCCCAGAGACTGGCGTCGGCGCCGGCGATCGGAGCGGACATCCCCTAAATCAAAGTCGGGCCAGTCTGGCCGTTCACGAACCGTCGATTCAGATGAAGAGCTTTCTCAGCCGCTGATCACCTTCTTCGAGCCGGCGATCGACTTGATCGCCACCTATAGCGGTCCTCTGATACTTGCCGGTGTGATCGGTCTCGTCACCGGTATCGTTGTGGTTACTTTCATCAGTTCCATGCGGCTCTACGGCTTCATAGACATAGTCATCGGGGCGGTTTTGCTCGGGGCAGTCGGATCAGTCCTATTCAGCAACGTACTGAGTGCATTCCTAAGCCGCACCGGCCGCTACGGCGCAAACACATTGATACTGCTTGGCGCGTTCACCGGAATAATAATAGTGGCCAACGTTCTATCGTTTGAGAACAACAGCAGGATCGATGTCACCGCCACCAACCAGTTTAGCCTGGGTAACCGCACTAAAGACGTGCTCAGCAACCTCACCGAGGATGTGCGGGCAACGGCTTTCTACAAGGACGAAGCGGTTACCGACTCCACCGAGTTGGTCATCCGGCGGAACAAAGTCCTCAACACGCTCGAAGAGTTCGATTCGCGGACCAGCAAGTTCACCTACCGGGTTGTCGACCCAGACCTAAAGCCAGAGATCGTGAGCAAATTCTTTGGTGCTCGGCCCGCCAATTTCGTGACTGAGGTTGTGATTGTAGAGAGCATGGACAGCGGGCAGTTCGACGTTTTGCGGCGCACCGTCGCAAATTACACTCAACTTGAGCAAGACCTGGTCACCAGCACCCTGGTGGCCACCGGTAGTGAAAAGAAGGTTATATACTTCTTGTCGGGACACGGCGAACGCGATATCGACGGTGGCTCCTCAGACGGCTATGCATCGGTTCGCTCCGGCCTGGAGGGCGACAATTACCGGGTGGTGGAATTGCCCTGGAATGTCGCTGATGTTGATGTGGAGGTGCCCATCGACGCTGCTCTGCTGGTGATCGCCAGCCCAACATCTAGCCTTCCGGAAGCCCACGAAATCGCTCTGGACCAATTCCTTGAGGGGGTCCGGCCCGATGGTACGCCCAGTAGGGAGCACGGAAGGATGATCTTCCTGGCCGAGCCCGACACGCCCATCTCTTTCAGGAACTTCTTAGCCGATTGGGGCTTGATAGTTCGCACCGGATACATACGCGATCTCGATAGTTCAGTGCCGGAGTTGCCCCAGACCTTGAGACTTAGGAGGTTCCTTGCTACGGAAGACCGCGACAATCCGGCATTAGAGATACTCTCCCCTAAAGGGGTGCAGTTGAATGATGTTTCCATGCCGGGAGCCGCAGCGATTAATTTGGCACCGAACGAGTCGATGCTCGGTGTTCTACCATTGGCGGAAACGTCCGTCGATAGTTATTTGATTTCTGATCCTGACCGAACTGTGCCTATAGTAAATGCTGGAGCCGATTCTGACCCCCGCGGGCCTTTCGTTCCTGTAGCCTTCGCACAATCCGCCGGTCAGGCAGGTTCACCGCCTCCCACTTCCCAGCCTGATCCGTCAGAGATTTCCGACCTCATCGTCTTCGGCGATTCAGATTTTCTCTCGAATAGCTCCTACAAACAAGGCGACGGGTCTGACTTATTCTTGAACTCGGCCAACTTCTTGGTCGGAGACTATTCCCTGGTATCCATAAGGCCCAAGGTCTTTTCATTTCGGGAATTCAACCTAGACGCCAACGAACATAAATTTGTCAGGTTCTCGTCCTGGTTGTTCCTACCAGGACTCATGGGCATGATGGCCGCCCTGGTCTGGTGGGTGCGGCGATAGGTTACGTCATGTTCCCCGACTCACCAGCATACGGCCCGAATAAGCTACTTTTTCCACAGGTCCGACTATGAATCTAAGACTTTCAATCCTACTGGTGGTTATCCTGCTGATTTTCGGCGGGACGTTTCTGATTCTCAGAGTCACCGATAACAATGCGCCCGACACGAGCCGGCCATGGCTATACCGGATCGACGAAGGTGACATCGTAGCCTTGGAGTTCACCCACCAAGGCGAAGAGATTGCCTATTTCCGTAGCCCTGCCAGCCTGGACTGGTACATAGCCGGTGATGGTGAAGAGGTCCCAGATATCCCGGTATTCCATCAAAAATGGGGCGGCACCCCGCTGCTGATGAGCGGACCCAGGGTCACCCGGCCACTGGCCGACACTATCGTGGACCCTGCCTCGTTCGGTCTTGATCCGCCTGAGACCGCAGTCAAGGTGTTTGACCGGTACGGGAATATTATCGAGTTCCACCTTGGCATGCCCACTCCTGACAACGTGAACCAGTACGCCCGGTTGGTCGGCGAAGACGCCTTATTCACCGTGCCCATCGAGTGGGCCGACGTTGTGATTCGCCTGATTGCGGACCCGCCGGTCGGCCGACTCTATGAGATCGACCCGCGCTCAGTGCTGCTGGTGCAGTTTTTCCGTGGCGAGGAAATTACCCGGTACATCATCGACGAAACCACCGGGAACTGGTTCTTGGACGGAGAGACCCCTCTGCTATTGGATCCCCGCCCGTGGTCCGAATCTCTCCTGATGTTGATGAACCCCAGGCTCGACCTGATCCTGGCCCACGGAATAGACGACCCGGCGCTCTACGGCCTTGAGGAGCCTGACACGGTCTTTGTGATTGCCCGGAGGGCAGGCGACACGGCCATCGAAGTCCATATCGGCGACGTTACACCGGACGGAAAATACCGGTACGTCGATGTGGTCGGCACCAGTTTGCTGAGCGAAGACACCAACCTCTACGGTGTCCTAACGTCCCGGATCGACCCTATCATCGCCATGGCCACCGATCCTCCAGTGCTGGCCGAGGAAGACGGCGGCACACCTCAAAGCTGACATTTAGACAGATACGGGCACGGGCACGACCAACCTGACACCCGGGGCTAAGGGGACAATTTGAAGGCAGAGATCATGGGCATCGGCACGGAACTGCTGATGGGCGAACTGACCGACACCAACTCGTCTTGGATCGCCAGCCGCCTGCCGTCCCTGGGCATCGAACTCCAGTGGGTGTCCATCATCGGTGATGACCTTCCGAGGCTGACCGAAGCCTTCAAAAGCGGTATGGAACGGTCCGACATCATCTTCACCACCGGTGGTCTCGGTCCCACCCAAGACGACCTGACCAGGGAAGCCATCGCCGCCGCCTTTGAAGAAACGCCCACCATACAACAAGAAGTTGTCGACGACCTTGAGCGGTACTTCGCCGCCCGTGGTGGCGGCCCAATGCCCCAACAAAACATCAAACAAGCCAACCTTATCCCGTCGGCACGGTTCGTGCCCAATCGCAACGGTACCGCCCCCGGTTGGTGGGCAGAACGCGACGGCAAGATCATCATCTGCCTGCCCGGCCCACCGTCGGAGAACCACTCCATGTGGGAAGAGCAAGTGGAGCCCCAACTGGCCGAGTTGGTAGAAGACGAAGTCACCATCACCCGCAAAATCAAGACCATGGGGATGTCTGAAGGTGCCGTCGATGAGATCGTCTCCGAGTTCTTTGGTGTGGAGAATCCCTATCTGGGTATCTACTCAAAGGCCGATGGCATCCACCTAAGAGTCATAGCGCGGGCCAAAGACAACCAGTCGGCTCAGAAGCTTATCGAACCCGTGGAACGGGCCATTCACGAGCGGTTGGGCGAGTATGTCTGGGGTTATGACGACGATACTCCCGCCGAGGCTGCCGGACAGTCACTCCTCGCCTCGGGTCTTAGCCTGGCGGTGATCGAGATGTGCACCGGAGGCGCCCTGACGAACAGCATCACCGACGTTCCCGACAGCCTGACCTACTTCAAGGGCAGCACAATCGCCTACGACGCGGCTGCGCTCGAGGCTTGCGGGGTGCCGGCTGATGTCATGAGCCAACACGGGGTGGTGAGCCAGCAATCAGCCAACGCGATGGCCGATACTATACGCCGCAATTGGAATTCCGACATTGGCGTTGCAGTGACCGGCGTCCCCGGACCCGGCGAGTTCGAGGGCAAGCCGCTGGGGTTGGCCTATATCTGCGTCACCAACGGCGAAAAGACCCGTGAGATGGAGATGCGCCTGCCGCCTCGGCGAGTGACCATCAAACGCCGCGTCCCCAATCAGGCCCTGATCGAACTGCGCCGGTTGGTAGAAGAGATCGGGTAAGGTCCATAACCGACCGCTCGCTGACCTAGCCTGTTCTCTCCAAGTCAAATAGTTTCTACGCTCATGGTGAGCCTGTCGAACCACTCAGCTAAGCACATGCCAACTAATCAGACAAAAAGAGGGCCGCCCTTCGACTGAAGGACGGCCCTTTTTCTTTTGCTTGTGGCTTTGGTTTCTAACGAACGGCGGTGAGTTGCCGATAGAGCATCGGCAGCCGCTCCGGCAGAGACCAGATGTCGGTCAGGACCTCGTAGCCCATATCTCCGCACATGCTCTTCAGGTAATCATGCCCCGCCTTGTCCACTGTAAGACAGAACGGGATGATGTCCTTGCGCTTGGCTTCCACCAGCGCCATGTGCGTGTCATGAACCGCGTATTCCTTCTCGACGCCCTCACGGCTGTAGCCCCGGTCCTGGGGCCGGCCGTCACTGATCAGGAACATGATCTTGGTCTTGGCGTCCTGGTTCTCCAGCTTGGTAATGGCGTGGCGAATCGCCGCGCCCATGCGTGTTGCGTGCAACGGCGTGACCTTATCGATCCTCCGCTTAACCTTGTCGCTGAAGTCCTCGTTGATGTCTTTGATGACGTAGAACTCCACGTTCTCCCGACCGTAGCCGGAAAAGCCGTAGATCCCGTACCTGTCTCCGATGGACTCCAGGGCGTTGATCAAGAGGGTGGTGCCCTCCTTCTCCAGGTCAATGATCCGCTTGTAATTGCGGCGCACTAGCCCTTCCCGGCGGCGGCGCAACCAGACCATGTACTCCACCGGATCGTCCGGAGCGTCACGGTCGTCAACCTGCTGCCGGCCCTCGTCGATGGCCTCGGCAGTGGAAGCGCTCATGTCCAGCAGGAACACCACGGCCACCTCGCGGCGGTTGCGGTTTCGGTGCCAGTATATCTTCTCATCAGGCGGGATGCCCATCTTCAGGTCGACCCAGGCTTCCAGGGCCGCGTTCAGGTCGATGTCCTCACCGTCCACCAGCCGGTAGGTCTTGCGCATACTCTCCGGCATGATCAGCTCAAACTGACGGCGGATGTGGGCAGACAGCGCACTGTAGGTCTTCAGAGATTCCTGGTAGAAGGTGATGTCTCCCTCCTCTACCAATTTCTCTTTCACGATGCACCAGCGGGGTTTGTAGTCGTTGGCCCTGAAATCCCACTCGTCATACACGTAGGTCTCAGGCTCCCGGGCCTCCAGCTCACCGCCGGAGTCGTCATCGTGCAGCAGCGGTCCGTAGCCCTCTCCCGGCTCGGAGTTGGGCGGCGGAGCGCCGGCTTCTTTCATGATGTTTTGGGCGAACATGCTCATGTCGCTGTCGACTTCGCCCTGTTCAGCGTCCAGCTCCAACTCAGGGCTCTCCTGAAGCAGCTGCTCCAGCATCTCCTGGGTCATGGGCTGGGCCTCGCCTTGTTCACCATTGTCGGCCTGGAGTTTGGTCATCAATTGGACCATCTCAGGCTTGAAATCGCCCCGGTAGTCGATCGGGTCGGGAGACTCGTACGATTCTCCGTCGCCGCCTTCCGAAGCAGCGTCCATGCCGGCCTGTAGTTGGTCGACCAAAGACTGGTAATCCTCTTCGGAGAAGTCGCCCGGTTCTTCCAGGTCCTGGTCTTCGAACTGGTCGTCTTCTTCCTGTTCGTTGGGTACGCGGGAGATGACCTCGTAGGCCCGGAGCGTGGCTTCCGCAGTGTCTTCCACAGTGGCTTCTGCGGTGCGTAGCTCGTGGAGGATGCTGGATAGCATCTCACCGGCTTCTTTGTACTCGATGGCCACCGGCAGGTCTTGGAACTGGTCCAGACTCATATTGATCAAGAGCTCGACCAAGCCCTGTTGCAGGGGCATATCCTCTATACGAGGGCGTTTTTCCAGAGTCTCGCCCTGGACGCGGGAAGATGCGGCCCGGATGCCCGGATACTCAACCTTGATGCGGTAGTCCAAGCGGCAGTCTTCGAGCACGGTGAAGATATCGAAAGCCAAACGCCCGTTCTCGAACAGATCCAAGAAACGGCCGATGTCTGTGAACGTCCGCATGCTTGAATTGGGGTCTTCATAGGCCGCCGTCATCTCGACGTCGCCCTCCGCCCCGGAGGTCAGGAGCTTTGCGGCCATCTCATATTGTTCACGAGCAATGGCGCGCTCGGCGTCTTTCCGGGCGATCGCCTGCTGCTCCATCTCGTGGCGGCGGTCTTCAAACTGGGTAGCGTCCCGTTCGAATTCGTACTCGAAACTTCCGAACTCCAAATGGGCTACTTGGTGAGTGGAAACGACCTTGAACCAGGAGAAGTTATCCTGTTTGCTCGGGTAAAGGTCAACAACCGGCGGCAGGAATATCTTGGATCCGTCGGTCGACGCCGAATCCTCATCGACCCAGCCTATGTTCCGCTGGACCAACTCCCCGGTGTCGAAAATCTCCAGCCCAGTGCCGGCTAGGGCCCGGCAATACAGGCGCAGGATACTCTTGACGCGTTCCAGCTCCAGGCTGGAAGACAATGTCTCGAGCATGGCCTCGGAGGTATTGGATTCTATCTTGAAGAAAGCGATGCCGCTTTCCGGGTTCTCTTGAAGCAGGCCAACGCCGTGCTGGAACCAAGCGTCCAGCTGACTGACGGTGATGCGGTTCAGAACGTCGTCCAAGCTCTTGAGGAAGGGTGGAACGGCGTCGGGTGTTATTACCACCAGAGCGTCGCAGAGGTCCAGAATGTAGCCCTGGGAGCCCTGGGGCACCTTGCTCAGGGCCTGGGTGCCGTCGGACAGGAACTTGGAGGTGTTGCGAAGTCCAACCTTGGCCAACCGCTCGCCCAGCTTGAGGAAACGGCCGGTCTGGCTCTCGTCCACTTGTTGGAGCGCTCTCGGGACCAATTCCAGGCAGGTCTTGACCTCCCGCCAGCTGGTGTCGATCAAGGCGCGGGACATAGCCAGGAACGGCTCTCGCTCGCGGCCCATGGCTGGCAGGACATCCCGTCCCAGTACCAGACACTCTCCCGCGACGTCATATGACTTGTAGGACAGGGCCTCGATCAACGAGGCAAAGACCTCAACGTCCCAGAAGGGCAGGTTCCGGACCAGGTCCGGGCTGACCTCAAAGAACTTGGCGGCCAGGGTGCTGGACTTCCAGGTGCCCTTGTAGAGACTGCGGCCCAGACCAGCCCAACGCGGGATGTACTGGGGCCTCAGATTGGGGACTATGGAAACGCTGGATTTGAAGAAAGACACCGCCAGGGTTGGCGAGTCCTGGGCCAGGTAGGTACCGCAGCGGGCCCATTGCATGAATGATGGAAAGGACAGGAACTTGCTGACCTCTGGGCTAACACGGTAGTACTCGATGGCCGATTCCCACGAGCGCACCGTTTGGGTGCCGATGGTCAGGCCTTCTTTGGCCCAAAGGCCAATCTCTTCCTCACCAAAGGATTCCTTTACCGTGCTGTTCGCTTCGTGGTAGGCCTCTAGTACTGCCGGCGGCAGTTTCGCCAGTTCGGACTCAATCTCTGAAATAGGACCACTAGTCAACTTGGCGTTCCTCGCTTTCCAGGTTGCCATCAAAGATATCGACGCAACTCTGGAGGATTCTGGCAGTCGCCCCAAAGACGACATGCTCTTCGTGGACATAGGAGTAGGTGGTGACCGGCTGTCCGTCGTCCCAGCGTGTCTCGGTCCGGTGGTTTACCGGGTCAATCAGCGCGGAGACTGGGAATTCCAGCACCTCGGCAATCTCGATGGCGCTCGGGCTGAATTCGTAGGGGTATTTTATAGTGCCGGTGAACACTTGCACCCGAAAGTTGCTGCGGGTGGCGACTTCGTCCATCTCACCGATCACGGTGATGTCGCTCCGCTTGATCCCCATCTCTTCCTCGGTCTCGCGGAGGGCTGTTTCCAGTCCGTCGCGGTCTTCCGGGTCTCTGGCGCCGCCGGGGAAGGATATCTCCCCCTTGTGGTGCTCAACCTGCTCCGACCGCTTGTTCAGTAGGATACAGTACTCGCCATCCTTGGGGTAAAAGAGAATCATAACGGCGGATGGCATCATTCCGGTGCCATCCGCCCTTTGTACGACATGTTTTGCCAGGGCTCGTTTTAAAAGCTCCGGCGGCGTCTGACCCATCTAATCCGCTACTCGAAGATGGAGGACGAGACTTCCTCGATACTGCGCTGCAGTTCCGGGTCGTCGGTCAAGGTCCAGACGATGGCCACCTGGGCAGCGCGGCGCGGCGCGATGCCTTCCGACATCAGCCGTCCGGCGTAGATCAGCAGGCGTGTGCTGGCGCCTTCCTGCAATCCGTGGTCTTCCAGGTTACGGATCTTGTCACCCAGCTTGGCTAGTGCATCGGCATGCTCTTTGGAGCAACCGCTCTCCCGCTGAATGATCTCGGTCTCGATCTCAGGGGGCGGATAGTAGAACTCGATGGATATGAAGCGCTGGCGCGTGCTGTGCTTCAGGTCCTTGAGGGCGCTCTGGTAGCCGGGGTTGTAGGAGACACAGAGCAGGAACCGGTCATCGGCCTCGATGATGGTACCAGTCTTTTCGATCGGCAGAATACGCCGGTGGTCGGTTAGCGGGTGAATCAACACCGTGGTGTCTTTCCGGGCTTCCACGACCTCATCGAGGTAGAGGATGGCACCGGCTTTGACTGCCCGGGTCATAGGGCCGTCGATCCAGCGGGTGCCGTTGGCGTCCAACAGGTACCGACCAACTAGGTCGCTGGCTGTAAGGTCTTCGTGACAGGCGATGGTTACCAGAGGTACGCGAATCTCGCCCTCTTCCAGTTTTTCGTCCTTTCCGCCTTTTTCTTTCGCCACTGCCAAGGGTCGGCCCAACTGCCAGGCCATGAATTCAACAAACCTTGTCTTGCCGCAGCCCGTCGGTCCCTTCAGCAGGACCGGGATGTGCTGCCGGTAAGCGGCGGTGAATAACTCGATCTCATCACCGATCGGCCGGTAGTAAGGTTCGTCCCTGACCAGGAACTCTTCGATCGCATACTCTGTGAAATGTGCTTTTGTCTCTGGAGCTGCTTCAACCATTATTTTTTCCGGTCCTTCTTAGATCTCTAGTTAAGCCGCTTATATACCGCCGGTCAGCTATGCAGCAACCCGACGGTCCCACAACTCTTTGATGGCATTTTCAAGTCCTGCCATATCCCCCGAGTTGTCAATGACTACGTCCGATCTTTCCAGCCTTTCAGCACGGTCCATCTGGGAGTGTATCCGCTTGCGCGCTTCCTCTTCTGATAGACCGTTCCGTTGTTTGAGTCTTTCTATGACTATTTCTTCCGGGGAATCAGTGACCCACACTTCTTCCACCAGGGTGTCCCATCCGGCCTCGAAGAGTAGGGCGGCTTCCACCACCACTACATCCACCCCTTGGCCGCGCAGGACCTCGATCTTGTCCGCTACCATCCGCGCCATCCGCGGATGCATTATGGCGTTCAATTTGTCGAGCTGACCGGGGTCGGAGAAGACTATGGCCCCCAATTTTCGCCGGTCGATCTCTTTGTCTTCCTGCAGGATATCCTCGCCAAAGGTGGCGACAACCTGCTCCCAAGCCTCTGTGTTGGGGATATAGGCCTCATGGCCCACCTGATCGGCACTGATTACCGAGGCTCCCAGTGCTTCCAAATGTCGAGCAGCTTCACTTTTGCCGGTGCCAATGCTACCCGTTAACCCTATTACCAACATCGTTCGTTAAACTGGCTTGTCCCGTTAAACTCGCCCCAAAGTTGGCCGTCTCAAGATATCCATTCGGGATACCTTTTCGACAAGCTCCCTTAGGCTGAGGCGCATCGGGCCATTCTAACAACGCGGCTGCGGCTGGTCAACATGATTTTCAGGTGGTTACCCATCAGAAATCTGACGGCCCATCGCAGGGTTCGCGTCTGCCAACTCCTCTACCTTAATTATCGTTATGTAAACAGACTCCTAACCGGGTCTTGTCTCTGTTGAATGGTCCCGGCTAGTCTCAATATTCCTAATCTTAGTATTCTTCGATGTCCATCCGTCCCCAACGGGACTGATAGGTCGTCTGCAAGCCGTCGAATAGGGTGTCATATTCGGTGGTGTCGATCGGACTGGTGGTCATTATTACCGCGTCTTCGCGGTTGTCGGAGTAGTAGGCCTTGCGGATTCCGACCGACTTGAAGCTGTATTTCTGGTAGAGGCGATGGGCGATGAAGTTGGACACGCGGGCTTCCAGCGTCATCACCTTGGAGCCGTGTTCGATGGAGGCTTTAAGGGAGGCGATTAGTAGCAGTTCTCCCACACCTCGGCCTCGCAGCGTCTCTTTGACTGCAATCTCCGTGATATGGGCCTCTTCACCCTGGTACCACACACTGACATAGCCGGCGATGTTGAACAGGTCCTCAACAGTGTTGGGGCCGTCTTTGGAAGATAAGCCAAGACGCCCGAGCACCCGCGACCAGATTTTGGGGGGCGGCGGTTCGACTTCTACGGCGGACTGGTCGGAGTCGATCTCCGCCAGCATCTCCTCAGGAGAGACTTCTTCATCGAAGCAGGCGACCAGATAGTTGGCACGTTGGTTGTTGATATCGCGCTTGAATGACGTGCTCACCCACAGGGGAGAAAACGCCTCTTTTTCAATGGCGATCACTTGGTCTATGTCTTCTAAGCGGAGTCGCCGGACAGTTACAGGTAGGGTTTCTTGCAATTGGACCGCGCTGCGGGTTTGAAAGTTTAGTTTTTCGGTCCAGGCCCGTGCCTGGCGATGCTGATTTTAACATAATCGGTCGGCTCCATAGTCGTGGCCCGGACCATGGTTGCATTTAAACTTGGGTTGATCAGGTCAGGCCAAAGCGGAAACAATGTTATTTGGCCGCTTGGAATCAGGCTCGTGAACGGCTTCTCGTGAACGGCTTCTTAGGTTGGGATTTAGAGGGATGAACATGGACCGGCACTGGCTGGCAATGGCGTTGATAGCCTTATTCCTGGGTCTGGTGGCCGCCTGCGGGGGCGAGAGCCAGATCGTGCCAACAGCCACGCCCGTAACCGAGACCAAGACGTCCCCAAAGATCGAACCCCAGTCGCAGGCGTTGATGCTGCGGCTGACCTCCCCGCAGGTAAATCTGGTGACCGGCCTAGAACAGGTTTCTGTTGCCGGCGTAACCTCCCCCGACGCCACGATCAGCATCAACGGGGCCCTGACCCTACCCGACCCCGAGGGCCGGTTCTCGGTCAGCTTGGACATTTCGGGCGTCACAGGTCCGTGGGTCATCGAAGTCTTAGCCACATCCATCACCGGGGAGACCGAATCCCAGGTGCGGCCGGTCATCTTCTCCGGCGAGGGCGGCGGCCAGGGATTATTCGGCGTCGTAACTTCAGTGTCTCCCTCGGAGATCGAATTGCAGACCAGTGACGGCGCAGTCACGTTGAGCGTTGACGACAGCACATCGGTTTCGATCCACGGATGGAAATCACCGTCTGTATCCAACATCGCTCCGGGGGCGCTCGTGGGAGTGATGATTGACGGATCTCTCGCTGAGTCGGTCATGGCTGTTGCGTCCCGGCCGGTGCGTACCCGGCATTTCACTGGGATCATCACCGGCTCCCAGCCCGCCAGCTCTAATATAAATGGAAGCATCACGCTGCTCGACACTTCCGGAAGACAGATCACGGCGATGATCACGGACCTGTTTGGACCGGCGCCGGTGGGTGAGGTGGTTACCGCTGTGCTGGAGCAGGACCTCACGACTGGTAGCCTGACGGCAACCGCCTACGACCGTGCGCTCTCCGGGGCAAAACGGCTCGATGAAGCCTTGGCGATGAACCAGGGGATCGATTCGCCACAGGCCACCAAGAACATGACTGCGCTCCGCTGGCGGTTGGCCGAACACGGCGTGCGCAACATCTCCATGCTACTCAACAGCCAACCCTATGAGGAATGGCAGGACACGGTGTCCGCCGCTGAAGATGCTTATGCCAAATCTTTCTCCGCCCACTATATCGGGGTCCCATCCGCCGACGTAACCGGCCTGGTCACATCCATCGCAACTTCCCTGGGCGCCAGCTCAACCAAGCTGATAACCGTGCAGCCGGCATCCGGGCAGGCGGTGATGGTCAAGTTGTCGGACAGCACTCCGATAGCCCTCTTTGGAGAGCGCATCAAGTCCGGACAGCTGGACCTGGCCAGCCGGATCACCGTCCGGTATGCCATAGAGGGCAATGACGCCAACCGGGTCACGATAATGGCCGGGAACACACTATCCAGAGAATCATCTGCTCAACTGGCGGCCATCGCCGGACGGGGCGAAGCACAGGGCGTGCTTATGAATGCGGGGGGCCTCGACTCGGTCGTCACTATCATGGTAGACCGGGACAGCGGCCATCAGGTCTCATTGCAGTCTGCCGGCGCAGCCATCTATCGCAACGGATCGCCCGTCGCGTTGAACCCCACTATGGAAGGTTCCAACGTATTCGCGCGGTTCGACCCTGCTTCCTATAGGCTACTGGAACTGGAGTTGGTTACGCCGTCTTTTGGCGAAGAGCTGGTCAGCGGCGTGGTCCACAGCTTCATACCCAAGTTCGCCGACGGCAACCTGACCATCAGGACACCGGATGGGCAGATGCGTTCGTTCACCCACCGCGCCGACACACCCATACGCCGCGACGGCCTGCGGGTTTCGATCCATTATGTGCGGCCCGGCGATCTGGTGCGCCCCAATACCAGGGTCCGGCCAGCGGACGGCGCCGGGGAAATAATCTCCCTCAGCCTGAAGACCCCGGAACCAGGCCGAGTCACCGGTATCATAAGGGGCGTGACGCCCGGGTTGGGCGGCCAGGTCCAAGTAACCGTGTCTAATATCTGGTTGGACCTGATCAGCCTGAAGGTCAATTCCGATACTGAAATCACCCGGCAGGGGCGGGCTCTAGGCGCCCAGGACCTGGCTGTCGGACAAAAAATCGCCCTGGCGTCTTATGACCCGGTGACGCTGGAAGCCGGCTCTTTGGCACTGGACCCGCCGATCGAATCAGGCCGGGCCAGTAGATAGCCCTTTAATCAGCCGGTAACACCGTCCCGTACTGCCCGTCGTACCCCGAGACAATCTCAACCTGGCCTTTTCTGATCTTGGTCACGGCGATGGCCAAGGCCTCTCCGCTGGCCTGCTTGATATCGTCATACCCGGCTTGGGTCAGCACCCGTACCTCGCCGCCAAGTTCGCCGCAGACCCGCTGGTAGGCAACAGCCACGCCTTTGGTCCCCCGGCCCCTGCCCATGGTGTGGGCCAATATCTCCACCAACGTCGTCAACTTCGTGTACGGGCGCTTATCGTCTTCTAGTATTTGGGCTTCCGGTATTTGGGGCGCGTCAGGAGACAATTCCCGTACTCGGTGCAGGACGCCCAGGGTCAACGGGCGGCCGCATTCGGGGCATCTCGTCCCATG